>Ga0209345_10001573_pt1 | contig 26918 bp, 30 predicted proteins | sample Cruoilmetagenom7_FD_187294 | JGI IMG/M metagenome (GOLD analysis project Ga0209345, IMG submission 187294) | Oil polluted marine microbial communities from Coal Oil Point, Santa Barbara, California, USA - Sample 7 (SPAdes) (version 2) | ecosystem: Environmental > Aquatic > Marine > Oil seeps ...
CGCCCGGTTAAGGGCGCGCGGGGCAGGGATCATGCAAGATCGGGGGGGGTGGCCTCTTTCGCAAGCGCCACGGCGACCTCTTCCAGCGTCTGAATGCTGGATTGCTTTTCGCCCAAGCGCCTGACAGACAGGGTTTTCTCATCGACTTCGCGCATGCCACAGGCAAGAATGACAGGCACCTTGCCAAGCGAATGTTCGCGGACCTTATAGTTGATCTTTTCGTTGCGCACATCGGCCTCGGCGCGCACCCCAAGCGCGACCAACTTGGCGGTCACCTCTTGCACATAGTCATCCGCATCCGACACGATCGAGGCGACAACCACCTGTCGCGGCGCAAGCCAGAACGGCAATTTGCCGGCATGTTCCTCGATCAAGATGCCGATAAAGCGCTCGAAAGAGCCCAGAACCGCCCGGTGAAGCATGACCGGGCGATGCTTGGCCCCGTCAGTGCCGATATAGCTCGCATCCAACCGCTCGGGCAGGTTCGGGTCAACCTGAAGCGTGCCACATTGCCAGTCGCGGCCAATCGCATCTGTCAGCACAAACTCAAGCTTGGGCCCGTAAAACGCGCCTTCGCCGTCCTGAATTTCATACTCATAGCCGGCCGCCTTGCAGGCATCGCCAAGCGCGGCCTCGACCCGGTCCCAGCTTTCCTCTGATCCGATCCGCTTTTCCGGGCGGGTCGAAAGCTTGATCGTCCAGTCATGGAACCCGAGGTCGGCATAGATACCGGCGAGAAATTCGATGAATTTCTTGGTTTCCACCTCGATCTGATCATCGGTGCAGAAAATATGCGCGTCATCCTGGGTAAAGCCGCGCACCCGCATGATCCCGTGCAGCGCGCCCGAGGGTTCATAGCGGTTGCAACTACCGAATTCGGCCATCCGAAGCGGCAGGTCGCGATAGGATTTAAGCCCCTGATTGAACACCTGCACATGGCAGGGACAGTTCATCGGCTTGAGCGCGTTCACCGTCTTTTCTCGGGCATGCTCTTCATCGACTTCGACGATGAACATATGCTCCTGATAGTTGTCCCAATGGCCGGATTCTTCCCAGAGCTTGCGGTTGACCACCTGCGGGGTGTTGACCTCGACATAGCCATCGCGATTTTGCTTGCGGCGCATGTAATCCTGAAGCGTGGTGTAGATTTTCCAACCGTTGGGATGCCAGAAAATCTGACCCGGAGCCTCTTCCTGCATATGGTAAAGGTCCATCTCGCGACCAAGCTTGCGGTGGTCACGTTTTTCGGCCTCTTCAAGGAAGGTCATGTATTCCTTGAGTTTTTCCTTGCCGGTGAAGGCCACGCCATAGATGCGCTGCAACATCTTGCGGTCGCTGTCGCCACGCCAATAAGCCCCGGCCACCGACATCAGTTTGAACGCATCCGCCGGAAGTTGGCCGGTGTTTTGCAAATGCGGGCCACGGCACAGATCCTGCCAGTGCCCATGCCAATACATGCGCAGCGGCTCGTCGCCGGGGATCGCTTCGATCAACTCGACCTTGAAAGGTTCGTCATTGTCCTCATAATACTTGACGGCGCGCGCACGATCCCAGATTTCGGTTTTGACGGGGTCGCGCAGATTGATGATTTCCTTCATCTTTTTCTCGATCAGGCCCAGATCCTCGGGCGTGAACGGTTCGGCGCGATCAAAGTCGTAATACCAGCCATTGGCGATCACCGGCCCGATGGTCACCTTGACGTCGGGCCAAAGCTCCTGCACCGCGCGTGCCATGACATGCGCAAGATCGTGGCGGATCAGCTCAAGCGCCGGGGTCTCATCCTTGAGGGTGTTGATGCTGATGCGGGCATTCTGGTTGATCGGCCATTGCAAATCCCAGTGCTGATCGTCGACATGGGCCGAAATCGCCTTTTTGCCAAGCGAGGTCGATATGTCGGCGGCCACCTCGGCAGGGGTAATGCCGGGGGCATAGTCGCGCGCCGAGCCATCGGGAAAAGTAAGGGAAATCTGGGCCATATCGCGGCTCCTCGTCGGTTTGGCGCCCACGGAGCGCCCGGTTGCGGGTCAATCCCGCCCATATGCCCCCCGGTGGCGCGCGCGTCAAGGCCCGGTCCGTGCCTGTAGTGTGGCCGTTTCTCTGTGGTCTTTGGTATACAAGCGGAAAAGGTAACACATTGACGCAGTTTGGGAAAATCAGTGGACTTGTCGTAAATGATGCCTAATTTGCCGCATATGGGAATCATGGCGATTCCACCCATCCTCAAACAGAAGGGCCGCAGTGAATGCCAACCTATAACTCGAACTTCGAACTGACCGTAGAAGATATGGACCTTATCGAGAACGCGTTGCGCCAGACGAAAGCAGAGTTGGCCGCGCCGATTGACGAGGTTGGCGAGAGTTCGGCTGAATCAAATGACACTGTGCGCCGGATTCAGGATCTTCTGGGGCGGCTGCATAACCAGAAAGTGTTTTACCGTCCCCGCCAGGGATCGTATGTCGGGGGCTAAAGGGCCTCGGATAACCATTGAAACTCCTTGTGAAAAACCTGACGGCGCGCCTTGTTTCGTCAGATATGTCTGAGCCGGAGGCGCGCAATGTGCGCCGTCATCTGGTCGCGCTCACGCTGACGAAAATCGCCGATGGCTTGATTGACCCCAAGCTGGTGCTGAGCTGGCTCTTGGGGATCTTGGGCGCGCCGACCGTCTTCGTGGGCCTGCTGGTCCCGATCCGCGAGGCGGGCGCGCTTCTGCCCCAGCTTGTGTTCGGCGCCATCTTGCAAGGCCTGCGGCAACGACGCTGGGTCTGGGTCATCGGCAGTGCGGTTCAGGGTTTGGCGGCAGCGATGATCGCGGTGGCCGCGTTTTCCCTTACCGGCTGGGCCGCAGGGCTTGCGATTTGCGCGCTTCTGGCGCTTCTGGCCTTGGCGCGCGCGGCCTGTTCGGTGTCTTACAAGGATATTCTCGGCAAGACCGTCGGCCAATCGCGGCGCGGCGCCGTGACCGGGCTTGCCGGGTCGGTTTCGGCGGCGGCGGTGCTGGTCTTTGCCGTGCTGCTGTTGACTGGTGTGTTGCAGACGCGCGGCGCGGTCATCGGCGTTATTGCGATTGCGGCGCTGGCCTGGGGGATCGCGGCGATGGTTCTGGCACAGCTTAATGAGGACGACAGCACACCCGAGACCACTGATGCGACGGGCGGATATCTTGCGATCCTGCGCGGTGACGCCAATTTGCGCCGCTTCATTCTGGTGCGCGGGTTGCTGGTTTCGACCGCTCTGGCGCCGCCCTACATGGTGGTTTTGTCGGCACAGGGGGGCGCGGGGCTCAACACGCTTGGCGCGCTTGTTCTGGCCTCTTCGGGGGCGTCGTTTCTAAGCTCTTATATCTGGGGGAGGATGGCCGATGAGCATAGCCCGAAGGTGCTTTTGCTGGCCGGTGTCGCCGGCGGCTGCGCCATGCTGGCGGCGATTTTTGCCGAGGGCCTTGGGCGTGCCAACAGCCCCGGCGTGATCCCGGCGATCCTGTTTCTGTTGATGCTTGCCTATCACGGGGTGCGTCAGGCGCGCTCGGTCTACCTTGTAGATATCTCGGATGAAAACAAGCGCTCGCAGAATGCCGCACTGGCAAATACGGCGATCGGGATCATCCTGCTGTTGGCCGGGGCCTTTGGTGGCGCGCTTTCGTTCATCGGCCCGACCGGTGCGCTTGCGGGCTTTGCGGTGATGGCGTTTCTTGGCGGCGGCCTCGCCCTGACGCTGCGGTCGGTCGAGGGCTAGCACACAGGTGCGAAAACCGGTTTGCCCGTGACGGCGTCGCGGTGCATGATTGCGCGATGACACGACGGAGGATGCCATGCCCGATCCCGCTTACCTGACCACCGACACCGGCCGCAAACTGGCCTATCACCAGACGCCGGGCACGGCGCCGGGCGTGGTGTTTCTGGGCGGATTCAAATCCGACATGGAGGGCACCAAGGCGATCCATCTTGAAGATTGGGCGACTAAGACCGGGCACGCCTTTCTACGGTTTGACTATTCCGGCCATGGCCAATCTTCGGGCGCTTTCAGCGACGGGTGTATTGGCGATTGGGCCGCAGATGCCGGGGCGGCGATTGCTGCGCTCACCGATGGGCCGCAGGTTCTGGTTGGCTCATCCATGGGCGGATGGATCTCCTTGCTGATCGCGCGCGCCATGCCCGAGCGCGTGGCGGGGCTTGTCACCATCGCCGCCGCACCGGATTTCATCGAAGACTCGATGTGGGCGGGATTTGACGAGGCGCAGCGCACCGAACTCGTCGAAGCCGGGCAGGTTGCCCTGCCAAGCGAATATGGCGAGCCCTATATCATCACCCGCCGCCTGATCGAGGATGGCCGCACTCGGCTGGTTTTGCGTGAGCCGCTGAATCTGCCCTTCAGTGTTCGATTTTTGCAAGGTACAGCCGATAATGATGTGGATATCTCGGTCGCGATGCGGCTTTTGGACCATGCAACAGGGCCAGATATGCGTCTGACACTGGTGAAAGGGGCCGATCACCGCTTTTCCGATCCCGATTGCCTTGCCCTGATCGTGCGTTCTGTCGAAGAGGTGATCGCGCGGGGCGGCGGCCAGAGGGCGCGCTGAATTTGCGCCGGGCAACACCCAAGGCGCGATCACACTTATGCTAAGCCGGATCACCGGCATATTATAGCCCGCGCGGGCGCATTGGCTTGACCGCAGGGCTACATCTGGTGTCAATCTGGGGGCGAGGCAGTTTCGGTCCAATATCGAGCAAAGGATATTTCATGACCCAGGATCCGGTGGTCTTTTTACCCGGCATGATGTGCGACGCGCGGCTTTTCGCCCAGCAATTGACAGATCTAAGCAGGGATACGGCCGTCACCGTGGCCCCGATTACCGGCGGTGACAGGGTTGAGGAAATTGCATCGGGCCTGCTTGATGTGCTGCCACGGCGCTTTGCCCTTGCGGGGCTGTCGATGGGCGGCATCGTCGCGATGGAGATCCTGCGCCGCGCCCCTGACAGGGTGTCGCGGATCGCGCTGATGGACACCAATCCGCTTGCCGAGACACCGCAATCGGCCACCGCCTATGAACCGTTCATCATCAAGCTGCGCTCGGGCGGTCTTGGCGATGCAGTGCAGAGTTTCTTGTTGCCCGATTACCTTGCGCCGGGTACAGGGCGCGCGGCGATCATGGCGCAACTTACGGAAATGGCAGAGAATATCGGCGCGGATGCGATCGTTCGCCAAGTTCGCGCCTTACAGCGCAGGCGCGATTATCAATCGGTTTTGCGGCGTTGCAAGGTGCCAACCTTGGTGCTTTGCGGGCGCCATGACGGGCTGACGCCGGTCAAACGGCACAGCTTTATGGCTGACCTTATTCCCTATGCAAGCCTGTCGGTGATCGAGGGGGCCGGGCATCTGCCCCCAATGGAGGCGCCCGAGGCGACGACGGTGGCGCTGCGCGCCTGGCTGGATCAGCCGTTCGTGTTGCAAAAGCGGGTAGATGCGTAAACGTTGCAGACGTGAGAGACGCAAAAAGGGCCGCCGAGATCTCCGGTGGCCCTTTTGGTTGTCAGGATTGATCTAACCGTTTGCGGCCAGGTTCTTGTTGGCCGCCTTGGGGGGCAGTTTTGCCGCTTTCGGGGCGGAAGGGGCCGAGTTGGCATCAATGAAATCAAGCACCAGCGGGCGAATGTTGTTGCGCCAGCTACGCCCGGCGAAGATGCCGTAATGACCCGCGTCCGGTTCAAGATAGCTGGCTTTTTTCTCATCCGGCAGGCCGGTGCAAAGCGCCAGGGCGGCGACGCATTGGCCGGGCGCCGAGATGTCATCTTTGCCGCCTTCGACGGTTTTTACGGCGACATTGGTGATCTTGCCAATATCGACCTTATGGCCCTTGATGGTAAACTCGTTCCGGGCAATCTCCAGACCTTTGAATATGCGCTCGACCGTGGATAGATAGAATTCGGCGGGCATGTCCATCACGGCCAGATATTCATCGTAGAATCGGTTGTGCGGGTCGTGATCGCTGGCTTCCCCGCGCGCGACGCGCATGATCTGATCCTTAAAGGCGGTCATGTGGCGCTCGCTGTTCATCGACACGAAGGACGCAAGCTGCAACAGGCCCGGATAAACCGATCGACCAACGCCCTTGTGCTGAAAGCCGACACGCTGAATCATGGTTTCTTCGAGTTGACCCATGGTGACGCGGCGGCCAAAATCGGTGACGTCGGTCGGGCTGGCATCGGGGTCAATCGGCCCGCCGATCAGGGTCAATGTACGCGGCTGTGCCTCTGGATCCAGCTCGGCCAGATAGGCGGTGGCGGCCAGGGTCAGCGGCGCGGGTTGACACACGGCGATGACGTGGGTGTCAGGGCCCATTTCGCGCATGAAATCAACCAGATAAAGCGTGTAGTCCTCGACGTCGAATTTGCCTGCGCTGACCGGGATGTCGCGGGCATTGTGCCAGTCGGTTACATAGACTTCGCAATGCACCAGCAGGCTTTTGACGGTGGAGCGCAGGAGGGTGGCATAGTGGCCCGACATCGGTGCGACCAGCATCACGCGCCGTTTCATCGGCTTGCGGCCCGGTACGGCGAAATGGATCAGATCGCCAAACGGGCGTTCGACCACCTTTTCGATGCTGACCAGATGATCCTTGCCATCCTCGCAAGTGAAGGTGCGGATGCCCCAGTCAGGCTTGGTAACCATGCGCTGGAATGTACGCTCGGTCACCTGTCCCCATGCGGCCATCCAGTTCAAAGCAGGGTTTGGCACCATGCTGAAAACAGGGTAAGATGCCATTGAAAGAGCTGACGCACCGAGCCATTGATTGGTATTACGGAGGGTTTCCATCAGGTCGTAAGTCGCCATGTAACGCATAGTTCGTCTCCTACGTAAGGCAGGTATGCCTATATAAGGCAGGTAAGCCCGGTTCCATCCGTCGCACTGCCCCTCCGGCGGACAACGGTATGCTGCATAGCAGAAAGAGTTAAAGGGAAATGGTATAAATGGCAATGCAAGACGATGTCGCAGGCGAAAATATAGAAAAGCTGAATGAAAATCTCGCGAAGGTCGAGCAATTGTCGCAGCGCCTGATTCAGGCTTTAGCGTCGCGCACTCCGGCCAATCCGACCCTGAATACGCCGTCGCAGGATTTGTTTGCCAAGGCGGCCAGTTCATATTGGACCGAGATGATTGAAAATCCCGGCAAGATTTATGAGCAACAGCTCGAATACTGGGGCAAGTCGGTGCGCCACTTCATGGATGCCCAACAGCTGATGTTGCGCGGCGATGGCGCAGAGCTTGACGAGATGCCGGATATTCTGGCGGGTGATAAACGGTTTGCCAACCCGCTCTGGCAGAGCCACCCCTATTTCAAGTACATCAAACAGCAATATGCCCTAAACGCGCAAGCAATCGAGGATGCGGTCGGAGATGTCGATGACCTTGATCCCAAGGAAAAGCGGCGGCTGGATTACTTCGCGCATCAGATCATCGACATGATGTCGCCGACCAACTTTCTTGGCACCAACCCCGATGCGCTTGAACGTGCGGTGGAAACCGAAGGCGCGTCGCTTGTGAAGGGGTTGGAAAACCTGATCGCGGATCTTGAGGCCAACAAGGGCGAGCTTGTGGTGCGCTTGGCCGATGAGACTTCGTTTATCCTTGGTGAGAATATCGCCACCAGCCCCGGCGAGGTGGTCTATCGCAATCGCATGATGGAACTGATCCAATATGCGCCGACAACCGAAGAGGTGCACGCGACCCCTCTGATCATCTTTCCGCCCTGGATCAACAAATTCTATATTCTCGATCTCAAGGCCCAGAACAGCATGATCAAATGGCTTACCGATCAGGGCTATACCCTGTTCGTGGTGTCCTGGATCAACCCCGATACGACCTATGCCGAGGTCGGTCTTGATGAATATGTCGAAGAAGGTTTCCTGACCGCCATTTCCGAGGTCAAGGCGATCACTGGCCAGAAAAAGGTCAACACCGTGGGCTATTGCATCGCGGGAACGACGCTTCACCTGACGCTGGCGTTGCTGGAAAAACGCGGTGACAAGTCTGTCAAATCCGCCACCTTCTTTACCGCGCTCACCGATTTCTCGGAGCAGGGCGAGTTCACCCCCTTCCTACAGGACGATTTCATTGACGGGATCGAACAGGAAGTCGCCCAACAAGGCTTGCTGCGCTCGTTCATCATGTCGCGCACGATGTCGTTCCTGCGCTCCAAGGATCTGGTGTATCAGCCGGCAGTCAAAAGCTATATGATGGGGGAAACCCCGCCCGCCTTTGATCTGCTGTATTGGAATGGCGATGGTGCCAACCTTCCGGGCCGAATGACGACGCAATATCTGCGCGGGTTGTGCCAACGCAATGAATTCATCGACGGCGGTTTCAAGCTTCTGGGGGAGACGCTGCATATCAGTGACGTCAAAGTGCCGCTGATGGCGATCACCTGTCAGACCGATCACATCGCGGCCTGGAAAGATTGCTATCGCGGCTTTCAACAGACCGGCGCCAAGGATCGCAGCTTTATCGTATCTGAGTCGGGCCATATCGCGGGCATCGTCAATCCGCCCTCCAAAAAGAAATACGGCCATTATACCAATGACGACCTGAGTCTGGCGGCCGATGACTGGCTTGAGGGGGCAACCTTTACCGAGGGGTCATGGTGGCCACGGTGGGAAGAGTGGCTCAAGGCGCGGTCCGGCAAGATGATTCCGGCCCGCGAACCGGGTGATTCGAAGCATCCCGCATTGGCTCCGGCCCCCGGAACCTATGTGCGTGCCAAGGCAAGCGACGGATTTTAAACGGTTTTTCCTTCGGATGAGAAGAAATTGCTGCGATGCAGAAAAAGCTTGAATTGCTGCAGTGCAGCATGTATATCTGTTTCCAGAATACAGAACACGGCAAACACGCCGCTCAACCGAAAGGACTTACCAAATGGCTAAGACACAAGACTTCAACAGCGCAATGAAAGACATCATGGGCGCGTTCCCCGTTGACACCAAAGCAATGGAAGATGCCTTCAAAAACCAGGCAACCCTGAACGAAAAACTGTCGGGCGTTGCTCTGTCGGCTGCCGAGAAATCGGCCGAGATCTCCAGCAAATGGACCAAGGACACCCTTGCCAAGCTGAACGAAATCTCGAAAGCCAAAGCAGAGCCCGCAGATTACGCCAAAGCCGCAACCGATTTCGCATCGGCCAACGCTGAAGTTGCTGCTGAAAACATGGCCGCTTTCGCTGAAATCGCGAAAAAAGTGCAAATGGAAACTGTTGAGCTGATGATGTCGGCCGGCAAAACCATGCAGGACGACGCAACCAAAGCCGTCAAAAAAGCAGCGGAAGACGTGACCGCAGCGACCCAAAAAGCCACTGCGGCGGCCAAGTAATAGCAGGTTACATACCCAGACCCCTCCCTGACGGGTATGGACTGCGAAGAGCGAGCTGAAAGGCTCGCTCTTTCTTTTTGCCGCACTTGCGTCTAAGCTACGCTGCAGCGCTGCATTTTCCGGGAGGATACCCTTTGGCCGACACCAAAAAACCGCTGCTGATCAAACGCTATGCCAGCCGCCGGTTGTATAATACCGAGACGTCCGATTACGTCACGCTGGAAGATATTTCGGAGTTCATCCGCGATGGCCGCGAAGTTCAGATTATTGACCTGAAATCCGGTGATGATCTGACCCGTCAGTATCTTTTGCAAATCATCGCCGAGCACGAGAGCCGCGGGGAAAGCGTTCTGCCGCTCAATGTGCTCAACGATCTGGTGCGCAGCTATACCACCCAGGCCACAAGCGTTGTGCCCGAGTTTCTCGCGGCAAGTTTCGAGATGCTGCGCGATGGTCAATCCAAGGTTCTGGAGAATATGACCAAGGCCAATCCAATGGCCACAATGCCCGGCATGGAAGCGATGCGCGCCCAGCAAGAGGCCTTCATGAAGGCGATGACCGGAAATTTGCCGGGAATGGGAACCACGCCCGATAAATCCGACGCCAAGCCCGAGGCCGAAGACGACAACCTTGACGACATCAAGAAACAGCTGGCCGACCTACAGGAAAAGCTTTCAAAGCTTGGCAAATAGCCGCGGATGGTTGAAAGCCCCGGTCGGATAACCCTTTGGGGGATTGAGGTGTTCATGGCCGCGGCCGATGAACGCTCGATTTCCGCCGCGGCGCGCCGTCTCGGGGCGAGCCCGTCGGCGGTCAGCCAGCAGCTTACCAATCTTGAAGGCGCGGTCGGGGCCACATTGCTGCAACGCAATGCCCGCCCGATTCGCCTTACCCCTGCGGGCGAGATCATGCACCGCCGGGCGCAGGCGATCCTGAATGAGGCCGCACAGGCGCGCGCCGAATTGGCGATGTCGCAACTTTCGACTCTCACCCGGTTTCGTCTTGGCATGATCGAAGACCTAGAGGCCGATGTAACGCCCCAGCTTTTGACCCATATGGCCGCCGAATTGACCCGCTGCCAGTTCCTGCTCGAAACCGGCGCCAGCCATCATCTCTATGATCAGCTTGACGCCCGTGCCCTCGATGTGATCGTCGCCGCCGAATTTGGCGCCGAGACCGATTGGGTCGAGGTCCACCCGATCCTGCGCGAAGGCTTTGCGGTGGCGGCCCCCAAGGGGGTAATCGACAAGGATGGCGATGTGCTGCGACAGCTCAAGCGCCTGCCGCTGATCCAGTATACCCAACGCCATTACATGGGGCGGCTGATCTCGTCGCATCTGGCGCGCCAGAACCTCACGCTGCCGCATCGGTTTGAACTCGATAGCTATCACGCCATTCTGGCGCTGGTCGGGCAGGGCACCGGCTGGAGCATCTTGACCCCGCTGGCCCTGATGCGCGCGCGCCGCTTTGCCGATCAGATCGACGTGCTGGAACTGCCGATGGCGCCGCTGACGCGCACCATAAGCGTGACCGCCCGCAAGGGGATTTTACAGGATATGCCCGCAACCCTGGCCGAGACGCTGAAGCCGATCCTGCGTCAGGCGGTGGTCGATCCCGCCATCGCGCGGCATCCCTTTCTGGTGGATGCGCTGACGATCCTCTAGGGTCTGTTGCTCAAAAGTGGGAACCGGTTTTGAGCTTCTAGAACATGCGAAATGAGCAGGTTAAAGATCCGTGTCGCGCCGCCGGTCCTGAAAAAACGCTTTCAGCAGAGTTTCCCCCTCACGGGCGGCAATCCCGTCATAAACCTCGGGCACATGGTGACATTGCGGATGGGTGAACACCCGCGCGCCCTGCGCCACGCCGCCGGATTTTGGATCGCTTGCCGCGTAATAAAGCCGTGCGATCCTTGCGGCGGCGATTGCACTGGCGCACATTGCGCAGGGCTCCAGCGTGACGTAAAGATCATGGCCCACCAGCCGCTCGCTGCCCTTGGCGGCACAGGCGGCGCGCAGCGCAAGGATTTCCGCATGTGCGGTCGGGTCACTCAATTCCCGCGTGCGATTGCCCGCCCGCGCGACGATCTGGCCTTCGGCATCAACCACCACGGCGCCCACCGGCACCTCGCCGCGCCCGGCGGCGGCGCGCGCCTCGTCCAGCGCGGCCCTCATATGGCTTTTGAAGGTCATAGGGCGTCTTTGCCCCGCCATCGCCACTTTCGCAAGCCCCGCGAATAGGCTAAGCGAGACCCCATGAGCACCAAACCCCCAGAAGGCGACCGGATCGCCAAGGTCATCGCACGCGCAGGTATCGCCAGCCGCCGCGAGGCCGAGCGTCTGATCGAGGCCGGCCGCGTAAGCGTCAATGGCGTCAAGATCACCCGCGCCGCGTTGAACGTGACACCCGCCGACAAGGTGGTGGTGGATGGCCGCGCATTGGATGCGCCCGAACCGGCGCGGCTCTGGCTTTATCACAAACCGACCGGCCTTGTGACCACCAACCGCGACGAACAGGGACGCGCCACGATCTATGACGACTTGCCCGAAGACCTGCCACGGGTGATGAGCGTGGGCCGGCTCGATCTCAATTCCGAAGGGCTGCTGTTGCTGACCAATGATGGTGCGCTCAAACGCAAGCTTGAACTGCCCTCAACGGGTTGGCTGCGCCGCTACCGCGTGCGCGTCAATGGCCGCCCGACCGACGCCACCTTCGATCCGCTGCGCAAGGGCCTTACGGTTGATGGCCTACGGCTTCAGGGGATGATGGTGACGCTGGATCGACAGCAGGGCGCCAACGCCTGGATCACCGTGTCGATCCGCGAAGGCAAGAACCGCGAAATCCGCCGCGCGATGGAGTCGGTCGGCCTCTCGGTCAACCGGCTGATCCGCGTATCCTATGGTCCGTTTCAGCTGGGTCAGCTCAAACCCGGCGCCGTCGAGGAAATCCGCCCGCGCGTGATGCGCGACCAACTTGGCCTGCCGCAAGAACCCGAAGTCGAAACGCCGACCAAACCAGCGCGACCGCAACGCCCCAAACCACAGCGTCGCCGTCGCAATACCTGACCGCTTTCATCTTTCCAAAAATACTCCGGGGGGACCCAAGAAAATTCGCCGAATTTTCTTGGGCGGGGGCCGCGCCCCCAAGCCCCGATTGCCGAATTGTCAGATCGTGATCGGCTCCATCACCTGCGGTTCAATCACGGTGACGCCGGGCAGGGCCTTGACCAATGCCTCTGCAGATTGCTCCAAAATCGGGAAGGTGCGGTAATGGCAGGGGATCACAGTCTTGAAGTCAAAGAACTTTTTCGCCGCATAGCCCGCGCGCCGCATATCCATTGTGAAATAGCCGCCCGCGCATAAGATGCCGATATCGGGCTGGTGCAGGTCGTGAAACACCCCCATATCGGCCATCACATCGGTATCGCCCGAGACATAGATCACATGATCCTCGCCCGCGATCATATAGCCGCATTCGGTGCCGGGCACCTGTGGCCCGTCATCGGTGCCAAAGCTGGTCGAATGCGTGGCATGCACCATCGTCACCTTGACCCCGCCAAGATCGACCGTGCCGCCCTTGTTGAACCCGACAACCTCGATCTTTTCTGTGGCCTCCCAATGCGCCATGAGGTCATATTGCCCGACCACCGTCAGGCCTTGCTGGCGCGCCAGCGGCAGGACATCGGCCACATGATCGAAATGCGCATGGGTCAACAGGATATGCGTCGCCCCTTCGGTGGCCGCGCCGTGGCTTGCCTCGGACAGCATCGGATTGCCGGTTAGCCAGGGATCTAGCAGCAAAACCAGTTCGCCGATCTCGATCCGAAACGATGAATGTCCAAGCCAGGTGATTTTCATTCTGCTTCTCCTTCTTTTCAGTTTTCCAAAGACTAGCAAGACTTGCGCCACAGGAAAGGGCCAAGGCCGAAATTCTGCGCGATCCTTGCGCGGGCAGGGTTTTGGCGCGCTCAGATGCTTGCGCCCAATTGCACCGGGCGCTAAACGCAGGGGCAACACGATTACCGGAGAGACCCATGTCGATCGACCGAGAGACCGCCGCCAAAGTGGCCAAGCTGGCCCGCATCCGTGTGCCTGAGGACGCGCTGCCTGCGCTGGCCGAGGAATTCAACACCATCCTTGGGTTCATTGAACAGCTCAACGAGGTGGATGTGGAGGGCATCGAGCCGATGACCAGCGTCACGCCGATGCGCCTGAAACGTCGCGAGGATGTGGTCACCGATGGCAATCAACAGGCCAAGGTGCTGGCCAATGCGCCCGATGCGCGCGAGGGTTTCTTTGCGGTTCCGAAGGTGGTGGAATAATGGCTGATCTCAACAAATTCACGATTGCCGAGGCCCGCGATGCCCTGCGCAAGGGCGATGTCACCGCGGTTGAGCTGACCGAGGCTTGCTTGACCCAGATCGAGGGCGCCGGTGCGCTCAATGCATTCGTGCATCACACCCCCGAACTCGCCCGCGACCAGGCCCGCGCCGCCGATACCCGGATCAAGGCGGGCGATGCCCCGGCGATGTGCGGTATTCCCTTGGGCATCAAGGATCTGTTTTGCACCAAAGGCGTGCCAAGCCAGGCTGCGAGCCGCATCCTTGAAGGCTTTAAGCCCGAGTACGAATCGACCGTCACCCAGAACCTGTTTGACGCGGGCGCGGTGATGCTGGGCAAGCTCAACATGGATGAATTTGCCATGGGTTCGTCGAATGAAACCTCGGCCTATGGCAATGCCGTCAACCCTTGGCGGCGCGGCAATGACGACACGGCGCTCACGCCCGGCGGCTCGTCCGGTGGCTCGGCCTCGGCTGTTGCGGCGGATCTGTGTCTGGCCGCGACCGGCACCGATACCGGCGGCTCGATTCGCCAGCCTGCGGCCTTTACCGGCATCACCGGGATCAAGCCGACCTATGGGCGCTGTTCACGCTGGGGTGTCGTGGCCTTTGCAAGCTCGCTTGATCAGGCCGGGCCGATGACCAAATCCGTGCGCGATGCGGCGATCATGTTGCAGGCGATGTGCAGCCATGACCCCAAGGATTCGACCAGCGTCGATTTCCCGGTGCCCGATTTCGAGGCGGCCCTGACCGGTGATATCAGGGGCAAGATCATCGGCATTCCTGAAGAATATCAGATGGACGGCATGCCCCAAGAGATTAGCGACTTGTGGGCAGATGGCACTGAGATGTTGAAGGCGGCAGGTGCAGAGATTCGATGGATATCACTGCCGCACACCAAATATGCGTTGCCTGCCTATTACGTGATTGCGCCCGCCGAGGCCTCAAGCAACCTCGCGCGCTATGACGGGGTGCGCTATGGCCACCGCGCCAAGCTGGCGCAGGGCGATGGCATCACCGAGATGTACGAAAAGACACGTGCCGAGGGCTTCGGTCACGAGGTTCAGCGCCGCGTGATGGTGGGCACCTATGTGCTCTCTGCCGGGTTCTATGACGCCTATTACAACCGCGCCCGCAAGGTGCGCGCGCTGATCAAGCGCGATTTCGAGCAGGCCTTTGAGGCCGGCGTCGATGCGATCCTGACCCCGGCGACGCCAAGTGCGGCCTTTGGCCTGGGCGAGATGAAAGACGCCGATCCGGTGCAGATGTATCTCAACGATGTCTTTACCGTCACCGTCAACCTTGCCGGTCTGCCGGGCATTTCGGTGCCGGCGGGGGTCGACAAACAGGGGCTGCCGCTCGGGCTGCAACTGATCGGGCGCCCCTGGGAAGAGGGTGATCTGCTCAACACTGCCTATGCGTTGGAAGAGGCTGCGGGATTTGTGGCCAAACCCGGCAAATGGTGGTAAACCCGCCCGCAAAACAGCTTATGGCAGGAAATAGCAGATGCGTTTGATCCTTGGCACGCTTGCCCTTGCGGCCCTTACGGCCTGTGCGCCCGCAGTGCCCGATAGCGGCGCGGGCGTCGGCTTTAACGATTACAGTCAATACCAACGCGAAAAGGCCGCGCGCGAGGCCGCCTTGGCGGGCAATGCCCTGCCGGCGCCAAATGCTGTCTCCTCGGAGCCTTTGGTCGCGGTGCCCCCCGCCGCCGGAAGCACCGCGACGACGCAACCGGGCGCAGATGTTGCCGCCGATGCGCGCGCAGCCCTTGCGGCCACCGCCGCCAATTCCGGTCAGCCGGTGCTTCAGGCCAGCCCGTCAAACCCGGCACCAGAAGGCATCATGAATTCCGTCGGCATTTCGCGCGAGAACAGTTTCGAGGCGGTCGGCGCGCAGCGCTCGATCGAGGATGACGCCTCGCGGATCGCGCAGAACCGCGCCCAATATCAGGTGATCGCCCCCGAGGCCGTTGGCAATCGCCCCGGCGATGTTGGCCCCAACATCGTGGCCTATGCGCTTGCCACCAAGCATCCGGTCGGAACCCCGGTCCATCGTCGTGTCGGGATCAACAAGGCCAGCAAATTCGAGCGCAATTGCGCCGAATATGCCTCGCCGGATCTGGCACAGCTTGAGTTTCTCAAGCGCGGCGGCCCCGAACGCGACCGCCTTGGCCTCGATCCCGATGGCGACGGCTATGCCTGCGCCTGGACCCCGGTGCCCTTCCGCAAGGCGGTTGGCCGGTAAAGGGGCGGGGCGTGGGTTTCACCCACCCTACGTGCAGATGGCGGGCCTCGCCGAATTTTGGCGCGCGGCGGAGGGGGGCCTTGCCCGATATGATCGTGCTGCATTACACCGCGATGCAGAGCGCGCGCGCGGCGCTTGAGCGGCTCTGTGATCCCGGCGCTGAGGTGTCGGCGCATTACCTGATCTCTGAGCGCGGCGAGATTTGGCAGATGGTCGGGGAAGATCAGCGCGCCTGGCATGCGGGGGCGGGTCAATGGGGCGCGGTCAGCGATGTGAATTCGCGCTCGATCGGGATCGAGTTGGCCAATACCGGCGCGCATCCTTTCCCGGAGCCGCAGATGCTGGCGCTGGAAGGGCTCATGCACGCGATCATGGCGCGCTGGAGCATTCCGCCCGAGCGGGTGATTGCCCATTCCGACATGGCGCCTCTGCGCAAGTTTGATCCCGGAGCGCGGTTTGACTGGCGCAGGTTGGCGCGGGGTGGCCTGTCGGTCTGGCCCGGGCAAGCGCTGCCCGAGGCTGAAACCGGGGCAGGGGCGTTTCTTGCCGCTGCCAAACGCTTTGGCTATGCGCCGGGTGGGGCGGATGATCTTGAGCCGATCCTGAGCGCCTTTCGCCTGCGCTTTCGCCCTAACGCCATTGGCCCGCTGGCGGCGGATGATTGCGGGGCGATTGAGGCGCTTGCCGCACGCTTCCCCGTTGACCGCGCGCGCCCGACCGCCTAAGTCAGCGAGGCGCGGAGGGCCGGATGGCCGCGGGGCCGAAAGGTGTCGAGGAAAGTCCGGACTCCACAAGACAACGGTGCCGGGTAACGCCCGGCTGGGGTAACCCAAGGGAAAGCGCCACAGAAATGATACCGCCCGTCGCACCTGCGGCTCGCCAAGGGAGACTGCGCACGGGTAAGGGTGAAACGGTGGGGTAAGAGCCCACCGCGGGACGGGCAACCGAACCGGCACGGCAAGCCCCACCGGGAGCAATGCCAAATAGGGACCGCGCGCGGGGCAGGTCGGGCAACCGATACCGTCCGCAGGCACGTCTTGGCCCAGTGGTCCGGGTTGGCAGCTAGAGGGGCGTTGGCAACAGCGTCTCAAGATGAATGGTCATCCAAGGGGGGCAACCCTCTGGACAAAATCCGGCTTACAGGCCCTCCGCGCAAATTGCGGCCTCGGTGATTTTCAAGAATTGAGCGCCTTCGGCGCGCGTTTAGCGTTATGAATGAGGGGCTTTGCCCCTCAAACTCCCCAGGATATTTTCGGCCTTATGTATCAAACGCACCAAAAATCTAGCTGAATATCCGCCCGATGTGAATCACAATAGGGCATGCAGGATAAGACGATCAACAACGCGCTTCTGGCGCTGCGAAAGCAGATCATCCGGGGCGATGGTAGGGGGCTGGCGCAAGCCGAAAGCCTTTTGCGCATGCGTGGCGTTGATATGCCAAGGGTATTGCCAGCTAAACGCAAGGACGTGGCGCGAAAGGGGCATATGTCAAAGCTGGTGCTGGACGCTCTACGCGGCTCGCATATGACCACAATAGAGGTCGCGGACCATGTGGCGCGGAATAGGCCGGAACTCACCCCAGAGGCCGCTAAGAAGCGCGCAGGGCTATGTCTGACAAAGTTGAAGGCGAGAGAGTTGGTGCGGCGTGAGGGGCGGGTGTGGCTTACCCCTTCGCAATCTTGAGTTTTCGAATTGCCGTTTCTAAACGCTTATCAAGGTCACCCAAGTTTTTGTAAGCGTTTTTACGGTCTCTAATTAATAATAGAACTACCCGCTCATGGGAAAGCGGGTAGTAGATCAATCGAAAACTTCCCACTTTCAATCGGAAAAAGCAGGGATTCGCTTTGATTTTTTCGACATTATTCTTGCCTTCTCCTGCGCTAAATTTCTCTAGCGCCCCCAAGACAATCTTCATATCGGTATTCTGTAGTCTCTTGATTTCTTTCTCAGCGTTTGGTGAGAAGATGATTTCTGTAGGAGACAACTGCCCCTCCCCATTGTTTTCGAAACTAGTCCATTCCTAGTTCCTGTTTGATTTGCTGCATGGTTTTCCCTCCCTTTTGCTGAAACTCTTTAAGCGCATGCTCTGCGGCCTTTGCTTCAAGCTCAGCTTCGATTTCTATCAACTTTTCCGCGCGCTCCATGAAGTCCATTGAGACTACTGCAACTTGACGCCCTCGCTTTTTAACCAGAACGCGTTCACCAAAATGCGCGGCATCCACAATCTCCGAGAAATTGTTTCTCGCTTCTGTGGCTGTGTATGTCTTTCCTCCTTTTACGACTCCTTGCATCTCCGTTATTCCTCTTTATGACCGCTTCACTGATCTAGCGGCTGTCTGATTTGTACAATTAGCACGTATTGCCGTCAACGCACATTTTGCTCATATAGCTCAAATGTGGCATTTTTAAGTGAACAAAGCGTGCACTACGCCGCCCGCTGCCAATACCCTTTCCAATTCCGGCTAACCGGGGCGTCCATTGAGTTGGAAACCAGACGGTGCGCTAGTTCGCCGTTGTCGCTGCGGCGGTTATCTTCGAGCCATGCAGCGTGGTTTGCATACTGGTGCAGGTATTGCGGCGAAACGTGGTGGTGCTGACCAGACACCATGCGGCGCAGGCGCGAGAAATAGCTTTCCGCCATGTTGGTGTGCTTGCCGTGGTCGCTGTAAATCTCGGAATGGTTCACGCGGTCAACGTGGTAGCCCATGTGCAGTTCATCCCAATGGCTGGCTTCATCGGCTGACATGGTGGACATGCGGTCAACGTTCTCGTTTGCCAGTGCAACGCCTGCGCTCTCAGTCATGGCAACGAAAGGCAGGGACCGGCCTTCGCGCTCGCGCATGATGATCACAACGCGGCGCTTGCCTGTTTGGTTCTCTTTCAGACGACGGTCTACGCGGTCAACCTTGGCATTCTCGGGACGGATATGACCGCCAAAATACGCGCCATCAATCTCAACGTGGCCGTTCAGGACTTCACCTGTCTGAACCTCTTGCGCCATTGCTTCGCGCAGCTTGTGGGCCAGAACAAAGGCGGTTTTGTACTGGCAATCCAGATCACGCGAAAGCTGGATCATGGATACGCCCTTGGATGCGTTCACAATGATGCAGATCGCCGCCAGCAGGTCTACAAAGTCCATCTTGCGGCTGGCGAAGATTGTGCCGCTGGTCACGCTGAACTGGTGTGCGCAAGCCTTGCATTTGAACTTGCGGCGCGTGGTGATCTTGTAGGTATCATGGTTCGAGCAACGGGGGCAAACCGCCTCGCCATTTGTCTCAGGCCAGCGCATTTCGCAAAACGTCTGATACGCCGCGTCTTCGCCAGCTTTGTAGATGCTGCGAAGGCTGAGTGTGCGTGATGCCGCTGAGAGAAGAAAGTGCTGTGCCATTTTCATACTATATCCGTTATCTACATATCGAATATAGTATAGTGACATACTGAATGCAATAGGTTACATATCGAATATGTTATTTTTTACATCATAGGTGATATATGGCCGAACAGACAGAATGGGAATCGAAGGCAGCAAACCTTCTTAAAGCAGAACTAAAGCGCAAGGGGGTGACTTACGCCCAACTTGTTGAAAGACTTGCTGATATTGGAATCAATGAGAAAGAGGTGAACGTTGCTAACAAACTATCCCGTGGGAAGTTTTCAGCGGCGTTTATGTTGCAATGCCTAAGCGCTATTGGGGCCGATCATTTGTATCTGGTTTAGCGTTAGGACTTATCTTGGCGTTTTCGCTTTTTGCGGTTCTTGAATGGACGGGCAATAAGGCTAACCAAGCGAAAAATTCCGTAGCTAATCAGGCCAGCAAGCAAAATTCCGCATATTACGAACAATCCAATAGCCCCAATGGGTGGGCGTTGTGGGATTGGGCTCTTTCGAGCGAGGGAGATACCGTCGCGCAGTGGGTCATGGCATTCTTCGCTATCGTTGCCGCTGCGCTTCTGTGGCGCACTCTTACCCAAACCAACAAGACTAACATCGCTGCTATCCGGGCCGCAAACGCTGCGGCTGATGCCAACGAAATCATGCGAGATGAACAAAGGCCGTGGTTGCAATTCGAGATCGAAGAGTTTTCTTTGAGGTACGCTACGTCCAATAATGGAGACGTCCATCCATTTTTTCTGCCAGAAGTTCGCGTTCGCAACCATGGCCGCAGCCCCGCTCTTGGAGTGACGATGGATATGAAGATATTGATTGCAGACAAATGGAGCATTAGCGACATTGATGATCTGATTAATGATCGGAATGAGAAAAATGCCATTACGTCTGCCAACGTAGTGTTTCCTGGAGATACATTCCTCATGGAAAATACGGGCAGTAGAACGACCGACTTTGGACTCAAAGTTGACGGCAGCAACTTGCCTGCGAAGAGCGCAAGTATTCTTGCGGTTTTGTTCTACTTCCAGGACAGTCAGATTCACTACACCGCTAAATTCTACCATTGCAGGGCGGATGGTTTGCTCCCGAGGCCAACAGTTGGACACTTTAAGCCCCACCACGTAAATCTCTTCGACAGGTATACATGAAAGCAGCGAAATAATGAGGGCGGACTTAATCATCGCTCACACCGCTTGGTGCGTTTGATACATAAGGCCGGATATTTTCAGGCCAGAAGAAACCGGGCTATGGTGTGATGCTGGCCGGGCTATGCTCGTCGGGAATGTCTGGGGGTTTGGCCGATTGCGCGCGCCCCCTTTTCAAACCGTTCTCATGGGCTAAAAACAGGACATGCCGTATGAATGGACATCATCGCAGGACACGTCAGAGACCAAGCTGGTGCTTTGGCCGCACCGATCCCTGCCGCGGCGCGGGTTTGCGGCGTTTGTGCTGGCCACCTTTACGCTGATCACCATTCCGCTTTATCCGCTACTGGGGACGGTTGTTCTCTGGGGGTTGCTGCCGTTCCTGATGCTGACGCTGGCGGGGGTCTGGTGGGGGCTTGAGCAGTCCTATCGCAGTGCCAGGATCACCGAGGTGCTCGATATCGGGCCGGAGACGGTGCATCTGGAGCGCACCAATCCGCGCGGCGATGTGCAGGACTGGGATTGCAACCGCTATTGGGTCAAGGCGAGCATGCACCCCACCGGCGGGCCGGTCGCGCATTATATCACCCTCAAGGGCAAGGGCCGCGAGGTCGAGATCGGGGCGTTCCTGTCCGAGGGCGAGCGCAAGGTGCTTTACGGCGAATTGAGCGATGCCCTGCGCCCGCCACGGCCAATGACGGGTTAGGCGAGGCGGTCTTTGACCTGCGGGCCGACCGTGCCGAAATCCATCTGTCCGGCGTGACGCTCTTTGAGCTTGCCCATGATCTTGCCCATATCGCGGATCGTGGTGGCGCCGACATCGCTTATGGCCTTGTCGATCGCAGCGGCGACTTCAGCGTCGTCAAGCTGGCGTGGCAGGAATTCTTCGATCACCTCTATCTCGCTGCGCTCGCGTTCAGCCAGATCAAGGCGACCGCCCTCTTCATAGGCGCGCGCACTTTCGTTGCGCTGCTTGGTCATCTTGGCCAGAATCGCCATGATTTCGGGGGTGCCAACGCAGGTGGCGCCATCGACGCCGCGCCCGGCGATCTCTTGATCCTTGATCGCCGCGCTGATCAACCGCAGCGTCGCAAGGCGCGCCGCGTCCTTGTCTTTCATCGCCTGTTTAAGGGCCTGAGTGATGCGATCCCGCAGTTCCATTCCGTTCCATCCCATGGTTTGTCACAAGTCCCTCAGACTATCCAAAGCGGGCGGCATAGGCAACTGTTGACCGACAGGCGCGGGGGGCTGGTATTCGCCGGTAAACTGGGCCATCTAGTGCCTTGACCCGGCCCGGACCCCCCCTTAGGTTCGCGCCAATTTGCACATATCCGGAGAATCCCTGTCATGGCCCACGCGCCCCAGACCCGCCCGACCGCCTGCCTGGCCCTTGCGGATGGGACGCTGTTTTATGGCCATGGGTTCGGCGCCACTGGCGACACCACGGCAGAGCTGTGTTTCAATACCGCCATGACCGGCTATCAGGAGATCATGACAGACCCGTCCTATGCCGGGCAGATCGTGACCTTTACCTTTCCTCATATCGGCAATACCGGCGTCAATTCCGAGGATGACGAAACCGCCGATCCGGTGGCCGAAGGCATGGTCGTGAAATGGGACCCGACGCAGCCCAGCAACTGGCGCGCGCAGGAACATCTGGCCGAATGGCTGGCGCGGCGTGGTCGTATTGCCATTGGCGGCATCGACACGCGCCGCCTCACACGCGCGATCCGCCAGCAGGGTGCGCCGCATGCCACCCTTGCGCATGACCCCGAGGGAAATTTCGACACTGCCGCTCTGGTCGCCAAGGCGCGGGCCTTTGCCGGGCTTGAGGGGATGGACCTGGCCAGGACGGTCACCTGTGCGCAATCCTATCGCTGGGATGAAATGCGGTGGGCCTGGCCCGACGGCTACACCCGTCAGACCGAAGCCCGCCACAAGGTGGTTGCGATCGATTACGGCGCCAAACGCAATATCCTGCGCTGTCTGGCAAGTGCCGGTTGCGAGGTGACGGTCCTGCCCGCCACCGCCACCGCCGAAGAGGTTCTGGCGCATGGTCCTGACGGTGTGTTCCTGTCCAACGGCCCCGGCGATCCGGCGGCCACGGGGGCCTATGCCGTGCCGATGATCCGCGGGGTTCTTGACTCTGGCCTGCCGATGTTCGGGATTTGCCTTGGGCATCAGATGCTTGCCCTGGCGCTTGGGGCGCAAACCGTCAAGATGAACCACGGCCACCACGGCGCCAACCACCCGGTCAAGGATATCGAGACGGGCAAGGTCGAGATCACCTCGATGAACCACGGTTTTGCGGTCGATAGTCAGAGCCTGCCGTCGGGAGTTGCCGAAACCCATGTGTCGCTGTTTGACGGGTCTAACTGTGGCATCCGCATGATGGACCGCCCGGTGTTTTCGGTTCAGCATCACCCCGAGGCAAGCCCTGGTCCGCAGGACAGCTTTTACCTGTTCGAGCGGTTTGCGGCCTCAATGGCTGGTTAATTGCCGTTTAAAAACAGTTTATTTTTACCCGTTGTTAACCTGTTGTTAAAGCATCGTTAACCAACAGTGCGCTAGATTCATCCTCGCAAGATGGGGAAGGAAGGCGGCATGGGTATCTCTGAGCTGAGGCACGTCAATGCGCAGGGTTGGGGACACCCTGTGCAGGTAAACCCCTTGTCACGAGAATTGGTGCGTACCGGCAAGATCACCAAATCGGACGCGGCACTTGCGGAAATGGTCAGCCGACATTGCGATACCTCGATGGATCGCATACTTCAGGCCGAGGGGCTGGCTGGTGAAGACGATCTGTTGCGCGCGCATGCCCGGCGCTTTGCCACGCGGCGCCTGTCGGACCGCGAGCTTGGCCATGCCAAGGCGATCGAGACCGGACTTGATCCGCGCATCTTGCTGAAACACGGCGCAATGGTTCTTGAGGGGCAAAAGGGCAAGCCTGTCATTGCCTCCGGCTCTCCCGACAGTCTTGAGGCGCTGCGCCAGATCATGCCCGAGCCCCTGCACAGGGCGCCTACGGTCGTGGCACCGCGGCGCGCGCTACAGGACCGGGTGGCGAACGATCATCGTGAGCACCTGCGCCTGATGGCGCAAGCCCGCGTGCCGGAAATCGAGAGCTGCCGCACATGGGGCGGCACATTCGCACGGCGCCTGCGGTTCACACTGGCGATGATCGCCATCGTTGCGGTCCTCACTCTCGCCTTTCCGGCGGCAGTGTTCGGGGTGTTTGCGCTCTGGGCCTGTTTTACGCTTCTGGTTTCGGCCGGGATGAAAACTGCGGCTTTTGTCGCCCATATGGCCCATGACACCGACAGGCTGGATGTGCCGCAGAGCCCCAAGGCGCCGCTGCCCAAGGTGTCGATCCTTGTGCCGCTCTTTCGCGAGACCGAGATTGCCCATGCCCTGATTGCGCGGCTGAGCCGTCTGACATACCCCAAATGCCTTCTCGATGTCATTCTGGTGCTCGAGGAAGAAGACGAGCTGACGCAACAGACGCTGGCCGAGATCGACCTTCCGCCCTGGGTGCGGCCGGTGATTGTGCCTGATGGCAAACCCCGCACCAAACCCCGCGCGATGAACTATGCGCTTGATTTCTGTCAGGGCGATATCATCGGCATTTTCGACGCCGAAGATGCCCCCGACCCGGATCAGATCACCGTGGTGGCCCGCAGATTTCAGCAGGCGCCAAACGATGTGGCCTGTCTTCAGGGCGTGCTGGATTACTATAACCCGCGGCAAAACTGGCTGGCGCGGTGTTTTAGCATCGAATATGCCACTTGGTTCCGGGTCATGTTGCCGGGCATGGCGCGGCTTGGTCTGGCGATTCCGCTTGGCGGAACGACGCTCTATTTTCGCCGCAATGTGCTTGAGAGTATCGGCGGCTGGGATGCCCATAACGTGACCGAGGATGCCGATCTTGGCTTCCGGCTTGCGCGTCATGGCTATCGGACCGAAATGGTCAATACGGTGACCGAAGAAGAGGCCAACTGTCGCCCCTGGCCCTGGATCAAACAGCGGTCGCGGTGGCTAAAGGGCTATATGACCACCTATCTGGTGCATATGCGCAAGCCGAGGCTGCTTTACCAACAATTGGGGCCCTGGAAATTCTGGGGGTTTCAGGCGCATTTCGTTTCGGCCCTGTCGCAATTCCTGCTGGCGCCGTTTCTGTGGTCGTTCTGGCTTGTGCTTCTGGGGCTGCCGCATCCGCTTGATCCGGTCCTGGGCCGGGCCACGCTTATCGCAATCGGCAGCCTGTTCCTGATGGTCGAGGCGCTCAATATCACGGTGCATGTGATCGCGGTTTCGGGGCGCAAACACCGACATCTCATGGCCTGGGCGCCGAGCATGCACTTTTATGCCCCACTTGGGGCGATTGCCGCCTACAAGGCGCTCTATGAACTGGTGCTGAAACCGTTTTACTGGGACAAGACGGCCCATGGCCTGTCGATCGCCGCCGGGGGCACACGCACCTCAGGCGGTGGATTTGACCTCGCCGGAGTCAAGCTTGAGCCGAGTCACGAAGGCCTTTGAAATATGCTTGCGCAGGGCCTCGCTTGCGGCCTCGCTGTTGCGCGCCTCGATTGCGCTGACAATTGCATCGTGTTCTTGCAGCGCATCCTCGTCGCGCCCCTCCGCCGCCAGTGACGTGGTGGCCAGGAGCGCCATCGAGCGATGCACAAGGTCGAGCTGTTTCACCAGAAACCGGTTATGCGAGGCAAGGTGGATCTGCTTGTGAAACCGCCGGTTGGCGCGCGCCAGGTCCGCGGGTTTGCCCAAAAGCGCGCGGTCATCCTCGACCATGTCGCGCAGAACGCGGACCTCTTCGGCAGTGGCATGACGCGCCGCCAGACCGGCCGCCAAGCCCTCAAGTTCGGCGCGCACGACGTAAAGCTCTGCAAGCTGGTTATAATCCAGCGACGCCACGATAAGGCTGCGCCCGTCGCGGGTCAGCATGGATTGCGTTTCCAGCCGTTGCAGCGCCTCGCGGATCGGCGTGCGCGACACACCAAAGCGATCCGCCAGATCGCTTTCCACAAGCCGGTCGCCGGGTTTGAAAATGCCTACGTCAATCGCCTCGAGGATAAGCGAATAGGCGTCGGTCGGCTGGGGTTTCATCGGCTTGTCCGTTTGGGTCAGGTCTTTCATTGCGAGACCTTACGCGCGCTTTGCCCGAAGGATCAAGCCTTGGCAGATTGCGCCCTTTGTCGCGCCGCCCTATGATGCGCCCATGCCAAAGCCGTATTTCAGCCATGTCACCGCTTGGGTCTTTGATCTGGACAACACGCTCTATCCGCCCGCTGCGCGGCTGTTTGACCAGATCGAGACGCGAATGACCCAATATGTGATGGATACCCTGCGCGTGCCCCGCGCCGAGGCGGATCAATTGCGCCATCAGTATTGGCGCGATCATGGCACCACCCTGGCGGGGTTAATGCGGCTGCATGATATTGATCCGGGGCCTTACCTTGATCATGTCCACGACATCTCGCTTGATCATCTGGAGGCCGACGCCGAACTTGCCGCGCGCATCCGGGCGCTGCCGGGGCGCAAGATCGTTTATACCAACGGCTGTGGCCCCTACGCCGAGCGGGTGATTGAGCGGCGCGGGCTAAATGGCGCGTTCGATGCGGTCTATGGCGTCGAGCATGCCGGGTTTCTCCCCAAACCAGAGACCGGGGCCTTTGCTGCCATTTTCGCGCGTGACGGGACGTGCCCCGAAACCGCCGCGATGTTCGAGGATGATCCGCGCAATCTGGCGGCGCCTCACGCCCTGGGGATGCGCACCGTTCATGTCGCGCCCGAGCGTCTTGAGGCGGTGCATATCCATCATCACACCGATGATCTGGGCGGATTTCTGGCGCGACTGGTCTGACGGCCTGCTGCGGCAAAATGATGCTTGGTCTGTTGGGCGTGACATCCTATCAAAAGAGTTGAACAAAAGCGCAAAAAAGGACGGCCATGACCCAGAATTCCAAGCCCCCCGCAGATCAGCCGCCACGCGACCCGGATGCCGCCGCCGTGGTGCCGATCCTGCTTGGCGTGGTGATTTTACTGGCGCTCTGGGGCGGTAGTATTGCGCTTTGGGGCGTTCCGGGGCTTTATATCCCGGCGCTGGTGATGGTGCCGGTGATCTGGGTGGTGTTGCTGCTGATTTCACGCGGCTAGGGCCGGGGTCGCAATCACGAAAGGGCGCGCGGATGCAAGACTTTGATATTGTCGTCTCGGGCGGGGGCGTGGCCGGGCTTACGGCGGCGGCCGTCTTCGGCAGCGCGGGTTTCTCGGTGCTTTGCGTCGATCCCAGCCCGCCGATCACGACGCGTGCCGCGCCCGGCTCTGATCTGCGCACCACCGCCTTTTTGCAATCGGCGCAGGCGCTTCTTGATCGTGCCGGCCTCTGGGCGCGGCTTGCTCCGTTTGCGTCTGAGCTTGAGGTGATG
>Ga0209345_10001574_pt1 | contig 26915 bp, 20 predicted proteins | sample Cruoilmetagenom7_FD_187294 | JGI IMG/M metagenome (GOLD analysis project Ga0209345, IMG submission 187294) | Oil polluted marine microbial communities from Coal Oil Point, Santa Barbara, California, USA - Sample 7 (SPAdes) (version 2) | ecosystem: Environmental > Aquatic > Marine > Oil seeps ...
CAAGGCATTACCAAAAATTGTTATGATAATGTGATAACAGAAACGTTTTTTTAAAACACTTCGTGCTGAATTAACTTACCATACGCGTTTTAAAAACAGAAATGATGCCCGTAGAAAGATCTACAGCTATATTGAATTATTGTATAATCGAGTGCGACTCCACAGTTCTATTGACTATTGTGCTCCGGATGAGTATGAAAGGATTAAAATGAGTAAAGTCGATTAATTAACTGTCACAAATTCACGCCTCATCCTCTCCAAATATAAACTTATAACTTAGGTTGGAACAGCAAAAAAATGGAAAATCAAAAAAAACAATATAATACATTAAAAGATGTACCTGCTTTTGTTTGGGAAAAACTTGCAAACAAGAAGATATTTTTTGGTCATCAATCTGTTGGTTATAATATATTAAACGGTATAACAGAGTTGATGAAAAAATATACTGAAATTAAGCTAAATATTGTAGAAATTTCTGATAAGATAAATTTTATAGCTGGTGTTTTCGCCCATTCAAGGGTCGGATATAATCGTGATCCGAAATCCAAAGTTGATGGTTTTAAAACACTTATGGATAAAGGTCTTGGGGAAAAGATGGACATTGCCTTTTTGAAATTTTGCTATGTTGATTTTAACCATCAAACAGATGTAAAAAAAGTATTTACAGAATATAGCGATGCAATTTCAACATTAAAAAAAAAATATCCGGCAACAACATTTATTCATGTAACAGCTCCATTAGTTAAAAAACAAACCGGTCTTAAAATCCTGGTAAAAAGAATAATGGGCAATACCATGCATGGCAACAATGATAATGCTGCAAAATGCAAATTTAATGAATTAATCAAACAAGAGTATAAGAGGATTGATCCGGTTTTCGATCTTGCAAAAGTCGAGTCAAAGCATCCTGATGGTAAAAGGGAATTTTTTAAAAAGGATGGAAATACTTATTATGCGTTAGTGCCTTATTATACAAACGATGGTGGCCATTTAAATAGTGCAGGTCAAAAAGCGGTTGCAAGTGAGCTTCTTCTATTTCTTGCTGCAAATGTGTAACTGAGGAACGTAACCTTGGCAGATTTTTAATCACAGTTTGACCTCAAATACTTTTTTATGATAGCATATTAAACTTTAGCAATTAACCTTTTTTGCAATACTTGTCTATTGAATTTGTAAAATTTATGTTATGCTCCATATTAGGATGTGAACGGAGAAAAAAGATGAAAGTCAAACAATTTAGATATTCTGAAGACAATCTTGGATACCTTGTTTACAGTGAAAAAAGCGCAATTGCCATTGATGGAGGAGCAGTTGATGAAATAGTTGATTTTATAAATACTAACAATCTTGATTTAAAATATATCACAAATACTCATAGCCATATGGATCATACTGTTGGCAATTTTGCTCTTGCTAAAAGATATATCAGCTCAAAGCCTCTGGATAATAAATCGTTGATCGATAGAGATATCATTGAATTAGATAAAGAAAAAATAAAAATATTTAAGACTCCTGGGCATACACTTGATTCTGTCTGTTTTTATATTCCTGGTATTCTTATAACAGGTGACACTTTGTTTAACGGTAAGCTGGGAAGGTGTTTTTCAGGAGATTTGAAAAAATTTTATAATTCTGTTAAACTGTTAATGAAATATTCAGATGATACGATTATATACGCTGGCCATGATTATGTAGAAGAATACATGGATTTTGCCCAAAATATAGAACCTGACAACAAATATATTGATATATTTATTGAAAAATATGACCCATGTCATGTATATTCAACATTAAAAGATGAGTTCCAAATAAATCCGCATTTAAGGTTTAATGATTCAAAGATGATTTCCATTTTAAAGGCAAAAGGGCTTTCAGTTGAAACTGAATACCTTCGATTTCAATCAGTAATGGCATTATAGTTTTTTTTACTTTGCTTAAAAACTCAGACAAGTTGGGCTTTTAAAAATAGTCTGGCTAAATTATTTGTTTTTTAAGGTTCTGATATTTGTTTTTTACCTCCTTAAATAAAATAGAACAATTTTTTTTGTTTTTTTTGCATTATCTTTTATTATGCCAGTACTTATTCTGCTGTTTTTCATTTTTTATAATAAGGAAAGTAAAATAGCTTGACAAAAATTTATGATTAGCGTATTTACTTTAACAATTATTAACTGATTATTTAATATTATGTTTAAATATATTATTTTCTATAAAAATATGTTTACAAACTGGTGGCGCTGGAATTATAAAAGGTGTGCCAGCGGAATTTCACCAGACTGATTATATCAATTTCCTTTTTTATTGATTTTTTATAATTAACCGTAGGCAACCTTAATAGCCTGCGGTTTTTTTTTGCATTCAAAAGAGCCGTGGATAATTTCACGGCTCTTTTTTATTTTTAGATAAACATTCCTGTAATATTATAGATTAAAGGAAAGCCTTTATGTTACTTAATCAATTTCCAAAAAATATTGATCACTTTAAAGAAATAGCTTTGAAATCCAATGTGATCCCAGTTTGGGTTGAAATACTGGCTGATACCCACACGCCTGTATCGCTTTTACAGAAAGTATATAAAAATCGTTCCTCTGTTTTTCTTTTTGAAAGTGTTGAAGGTGGTAAAAAATGGGGCAGGTATAGTTTTCTTGGTATTTCAGCGCGCTGTAATATACGAATTTTTCAAGATGATGTTCGTATTGAAGATAAAAATCATGTGAAAAACATTTGTCATAATAATGATCCTATTGGTGTATTAAAAGAAATAATGCAGCAATATAATCCAGCAGAATTTCCTGAATTACCAAGATTTTGGGGAGGAATTATAGGTTATTTTTCCTACGAAATGGTATCTTTTATCGAAAAAATTCCAAATAAATGGCCCAAAGACAAGCCTCTTGCTCATTTCATTATACCTGATGAAATATTAATTTTTGACAATATTCAACACACGTTAATTTGTATGGCAGTTGCCTTTATTGACGAATCAAAGGATTTAGCAAATAACGATGATGCTGTTGAAAAAGCTTTTGATGATGCGAATGCAAAAGTAAAATCGATACTTAAAATAATTAATATGAGCAATGAGGAAGTAAAAAGAGCTGCTGATAAAACCGAATTCAAATTGACACCAACATTAGATGAAGAAATTTTCAGGTCAAATGTTAAAAAAGTAAAAAAACACATTATAGCAGGAGATATTATTCAAACCGTTATTTCGCAACCTTTCACCTGTGATACTGCGCCTGATCCATGGATATTATACAGGGCACAAAGATATATTAATCCATCTCCATACCTTTTTTATATGTATTTTGATGATTTAGCCTTAGTAGGGTCTTCACCTGAAACTATGGTTCGTCTGGAAAATTCAGTTGCAACACTAAGACCCATTGCTGGAACACGCCCAAGGGGAAGAAGTGAGCAGGAAGACAGAAACCTTGCAAATGAGCTTCTTTCAGATGAAAAGGAAAAAGCTGAGCATTTAATGCTTGTTGATCTTGGTCGAAATGATCTTGGAAGAATAGCTGAAACAGGAACTGTCCAGGTTACAGATCTTATGGTTGTTGAACGCTATTCTCATGTAATGCATCTTGTTTCCAACGTAAATTGTGAAATGCGATCTGATTGTGATGTATGGGATCTTATAAAAGCTACTTTTCCTGCAGGCACTTTGTCAGGAGCTCCTAAAATAAGAGCAATGGAAATAATTTCAGAACTGGAAGAAACATCCAGAGGAGCTTATGGAGGAGCAGTAGGTTATATCTCTTTTAACGGAAATATGGATATGGCTATTACAATCAGGACAGCTGTTATTGAAAAAAATAAACTAACTGTTAGAGCTGGTGCGGGGATTGTAGCAGATTCTGATCCGGAACGGGAAAGAGTTGAAACTGTTAATAAGGCTATGTCAATTCAAAAAGCTTTGCAACTTCTACAAAAAGAAACATTTTGTTAATGGAGACAATATAGAATGATTATAATGATTGACAATTATGATTCATTTACATACAATCTTGTTCAATATATAAGACAGCTTGGCGCAACTGTAAAAGTTGTACGAAATGATGATTTGTCTGTTGATGGTATTATTTCATTAAAGCCTTCCGGATTAGTAATTTCTCCTGGTCCTGGCAGGCCTGAAGTAGCAGGAATATCAGTACCTGTTATTAAACGATTATCAGGACAAATACCAATTCTTGGTGTTTGTCTGGGGCATCAAGCTATAGCTGTTGCATTTGGAGGGAAAATTGGGGCTGCCAAACATTTAATGCATGGAAAAACTTCAGATATCATTTCTAACAAAAAAACATTATATAGCGGGATTCGTTCACCATTTAAAGCAATGCGTTATCACTCACTGGCAGTTATAAGATCAAGCTTGCCTGACTGTCTTGAAGTTACTTCGGAAACTGCTGACGGAGAAATAATGGGGATAAGGCACAATAAATATCCTACTGAAGGTATCCAGTTTCATCCAGAATCAATCATGACATCTGTAGGAAAGCGTATTTTAAAAAATTTTGTGCAACAAGTAAAATAAATTTTACGATATTATTTGTTGCTTCTTGTTAAGTTAATATTAAGCTATCTTTGGTATAGGAGAAAACAAAACAACATGTTTCGGGAAAAACTGCTTAAAATTATTGATAAAAATGATTTAAGTGAAACTGAAATACATGACATGATGACTGAAATTTTTTCAGGAAAAATCACTGATGCACAAACAGGTGCATTTATGGCAGCTCTTGCTACTAAAGGAGAAACTTTTACAGAGCTTGCAGGAGCAGCAATGGCAATGCGTAAAAAGGCTGTGAGGATTAATGTATCAGATTCAAAAGTTGTAGATACATGTGGAACTGGCGGAGATAATGCTCAGACTTTTAATATATCCACAACAGCTGCATTTGTTATTGCAGGGTGCAGCGTTACCGTTGCAAAGCATGGAAACCGCTCTGTTTCAAGCAGGTGCGGCAGTGCAGATCTTCTTGAAACTCTTGGAGTTAATATTGATACTGATCCTGAAATTGTTGAAGAAGCTATAAAAGAGATAGGAATTGGTTTTTTATTTGCTCCGCTTTACCATAGCGCTCTGAGATATGCTGCAAATGCCAGAAAAGAGTTGGGAATTCGTTCAATCTTTAATATGCTAGGTCCTCTTACAAACCCTGCTGCTGCAAACTGTCAGGTTTTAGGTGTTTATGCGCCGGATTTAACTGAAATGTTTGCTCAGGCCCTTAAAAGGCTAGGGGTTAAAAATGCATTTGTAGTTCACGGGCATGATGGTCTGGACGAAATTTCTATTTGCGCACCAACACGCATTTCAGAACTAAATAACGATTCAATTCGTACTTATGACATTTTCCCAGAACTTTTTTTTGATAAACCTGCTGATCCCAAAGCTTTAATTGGAGGCAATGCCAAAGAAAATGCTGACATTACATTACAAATTTTAAATGGGGCAAAAGGACCAAAACGTGATATAGTTCTTATAAATTCTGCCGCAGCACTAGTTGCTGTCGGAAAAGCAAAAGATTTTCATGAAGGAATTTTACTGGCAAAACAATCAATTGACTCTAAAAATGCATTGAAAAAATTAAATGAAATAATTCATTTTACCCAAGAAAATGGATAGTTAAGGATTTAATAAATATATGGGAAAAGATTTTTTAAAAACGATAGTTGAACATAAGAAAGAGGAAATAAAAGCTTTAAAAAAATGTTTTCCAGTTGAAGTTATCAAAGAAAAGGCATTTTTTAAAAACAAAAAACGTCCTTTTTTTAAAAAATTAAAAAACAGATATCCAGCAGTAAACATTATTGCAGAAATTAAAAAAGCATCTCCTTCAAAAGGATTAATAAAACCTGACTTAGATCCATCAGATTATGCCAGACGATATGAATCTGGCGGTGCTGCCGCTTTATCTGTGTTAACAGATAATCGTTTTTTTCAAGGCAGCTTAGATGATTTGAAATCAGCTCGAAAAGCCTCAACTCTTCCTGTGTTAAGAAAAGATTTTATGATTTCCTCATATCAGATATACGAATCTTCAGCTGCAGGAGCAGACGCTATTCTTCTTATTGTCAGAATTTTATCCAGACAGCAGCTAAAGGATTATTTGTTGTTATGCGATGAGCTTAATATGACCGCACTTGTTGAAATTCATTCAAAAGAAGACATTGAGGCTGCTACCTGGGCAAGAGCAAAATTAATCGGGATAAACAATAGAAATCTAAGCTCTTTTAAAACAGATATAAGCAATGCGATGAATCTTGCATCACTTCTCCAATCAGATCAAGTTGCCGTTGCTGCCAGCGGAATAGCCAACCGATCTGATATAGAAAAAAACAGAGCATTTGGAATAACAAATTTTTTAATAGGAGAAAGTCTGGTAAAAGCTGAAAATACTGCAGCTTTCTTAAAATCATTACTGGATTAAAAAAATAATGTTTAAGCCTCAAGTTAAAGTATGCGGCCTTACAAATGTTGCAGAAGCAGTTGGATGCTCTTTATTGGGTGTTAATGCAGTTGGATTTGTTTTTTACAGCAAAAGCAAGAGAAATGTAACAAAAAAAAAAGCAAGAGAAATTGTATGCAATTTGCCAGATAATGTGAGGAAAGTAGGTGTTTTTGTTAATGAATCCTTTACAGATATTATAAATACTGTAAAATATTGCAATTTGGATGCGGTTCAATTGCATGGATATGAAAATAACGATTTAGTAAATCATCTCCTAAAAACAAAACTTATTGTTATAAAAGCTTTGTTTTTAGAAAAAGAGCCAAGTTTAAAAAAAGTTGTAAATTATGATGCATCTGCTTATCTGGTTGAGCATGGAAAAGGTAAACTCCCAGGAGGAAATGCTCTAGAATGGGACTGGAATAAATCCAAAGAATTTGGTGCGAAACATCCTTTTATTATAGCAGGCGGACTTTCTCCTGAAAATATTTATGAAGCTATACAAAAAAGCCTTCCTGATGCTGTGGATGTAAGCTCGGGTGTAGAATTTTATCCAGGGAGAAAAGATCTTGATAAAGTCAAAAAATTTATAGAAATTGTGTCAAACTGCAATATTCATGGAATAAAAGTAAAAAAAATTTTTTAATATACCTTTAATTTTATAATCTAATATGATATAACTTACGATAAGCTCTATAAGTTAATCTTTTTCTAACACATCAACATTTATAAAAAAATAAATCATTTTCCCATCTAACACATTGTTTTAAAAATAACTATTTTTGCTTTACACATGGGGTTTTTTTCTGACTATGAAGATTGGAATTGATGCACGGCCTCTTAGTTATCAGCTCACAGGTATTGGAATTTACTTGAAATGTTTACTTGATGAAATTGCAAGAATAGACCACAAAAACAATTATTATCTAATTTCAAATGGGCCAATTAATTATAAGCTTAAAAATTCGAACTGGATTAAAATTGAAGGTAAATTCAAGAACAAATTTGTAAGCACAATATGGACTCAAGTTAAAGTTCCATTCATTGTATCCAAACTAAACATTGATATATATTGGGGTACAAGGCATCAACTTCCAATGGGTTTGTCTAAAAAAGTCAAAACACTGCTGACCATTCACGATATTGTCCACTGCAAATATCCTGGCACAATGACTTACTCCAATCTACTGGCTGAACGTTTTTTTATGAAATTATCTATAGCCAGGTCTGACTGCATAACTGCTGATTCTTTCTCAACCCAGCAAGATATTTATAGTTACTACAAAGTAAACTCGAAAAAAGTTCATCTTGTCTATCCAGGAACGCCAGATCTTTTACAAACTGACCAAATCGCCCATTCAGACAGTTATAATTTTTCCTACAAATATTTTCTTTTTGTTGGAACTCTTGATCCAAGAAAAAATTTTAAGCGCATTGTAAAAGCATTTGAAATGACAAATCCTGAAAAAACAAAAGTTCATTTGGTGATTGTCGGAGATAAGGGGTGGAAAAACAAATCTTTTTTAAAAACATTAAAAACACACCCTTGTATAAATTATATACATCTAACTGGATATGTATCAAAAGAATATTTAATACTGTTATATAAAAAAGCTTTATGCCTTTTATTCCCATCAATATATGAAGGATTCGGCTTTCCGATTTTAGAAGCTATGTCTTTTGGTACACCTGTAATAACATCTAATATCTCTGCCATGAAGGAGGTTGCATCAGATGCTGCCTTACTGGTTGATCCGTATAATTTGCATGAAATAACAATTGCCATGAACAAAATCATACAAAACAAATGCCTAAGGAAAAAGCTAATAAAAAAGGGGTATCAAAGAGCTGACAGCTTTTCATGGAACAGATGTGCCAATAACATAATAAAACTTTTTAATATGGTAGCAAATAATGAAAGTGTTGCAAATATATAAGGATTATTATCCTCCAATAAAAGGAGGAATTGAAGGGCATATAAACAGGCTGGCAAATGGGCTTAAAGACAAAGGTATTCAAGTTGAAGTTCTTGTATCAAACACTAAAAACAAATTTGAAAGAGAAAATATTGATGGTATATTAGTTACAAAAGTACCACAAATTTGCAGAATTGCATCAGCCCCCTTAAATCCGACACTTCCTTATTGGATAAGAAAAATAGGAAAAGATGCAGATATTTTGCATTTCCATTTTCCTAATCCCACAGCAGAATTTTCATATTTATTTTCAGGGTTAAAAAAAAAAATAATCGTAACCTACCACAGTGATATTGTAAGGCAAAAAAAATTAAAAAAACTGTATTCTCCTTTTTTAAAAATATTTTTAAAAAAGGCACAAACTATCATTGTTGCCTCTCCTAATTATCTCAACTCATCAAAAGTATTGAAAAACTATCTTAACAAATGTGAGGTTATTCCATATGGTGTTGAAGCTAACAAGTTTGCGCCAAAGCCTGCAATACAAAAAGAAATAATTGGGCTGCGTAAAAAATGCCGTGTGCCTATTATCCTTTTTGTAGGAAGGTTCAGATACTATAAAGGACTTGATGTATTAATAAAGGCAATGAAAAATATACATAGTACTTTGTTTATCATTGGTATCGGCCATATGGAAACAGAATTACGCTGTTATGTGATTAAAGAAAAGCTTGAAAAAAAAGTTATCTTTCTTGGAGATTTATCTGATCAGGATATGATAAAATATTTAAATGCCTGTGATATTTTTCTGCTTCCGTCAACTTTCAGAAGTGAAGCTTTTGGAATTGTACTACTTGAAGCAATGTCATGTGGCAAACCTTTAATTTGCACTGAACTTGGCACAGGAACATCTTTTGTTAACCAGCACAAGAAAACAGGTTTGGTCGTTCCACCCAATGATGTTGATACATTAGCACGATCTATTAATTTTTTATTGGCAAATCCTGAAATAAGAAAAAAATATGGTAAAGCTGGTCTTTATCGCGTTAAAAAAATTTTTTCTAAAGAAAAAATGGTAGATAGTGTGCTTGAAATATATAAAAGTATATGAAGTCAAAAAATTATTTGTATGAGGAAAACAAAATAAATAACAGAAAAATAAAAGTATTAAGTATTATATCCCGTATGAACATTGGTGGAACTGCCATTCATGTTCATTCTTTAATAAGTGGACTTGATTCAAACAAATTTGATACAACTATAGTTTCAGGTACAATCTCATCACAAGAAGGTGATATGAGCTATCTTTTTAAATCATTTAAAAAAAAGATTTTAGTTATACCCGAACTGCAAAGAGAGATAAACCTGAAAAACGATATAATAACATTTATTAAAATTTTAAAAATTTTATACCGTAAAAAGCCTGATATTGTTAACACGCATACTTCAAAAGCTGGATTAAGTATCAGGATAGCTGTTTTTTTCTATAATTTTATTAAAAAAAAAATTTGTACTGTTCATACTTTTCATGGACATATCTTTGAAGGTTATTTCGGCAAGATCAAATCTATGTTGTTTATTAATATCGAACGGTTAATGGCAAAGTGTACTGACAATATTATTGCATTAAGCGAAAGTCAGCAAAAAAGACTTGTGGAAAAATTTAAAATAGGATCTATGAAAAAGGTTAAGCATATTAAATTGGGATTCAACTTGAAACCTTTTCTGAATTCTAATTTGCTCAAAGGACAATTCAGAAAGCATCTTCAGATAGACAATGATACACTGCTAATTGGTATTGTGGGAAGACTTGTGTATATTAAAAATCATATAATGTTTATTGATGCCGCTAAAATATTTCTTGCTAACCATCCTGAAGTTAAAGTAAATTTTGTTATAGTAGGAGATGGAGATATGCGCTGTGGTCTTGAAAAGTATTGTAAATATAATAAGTTAGAAAAACATATAATATTTAGCGGATGGATTAAAAATATGTCTGTTGTATATGCTGATTTGGATTTACTTGCGCTTACATCAACAAATGAGGGAACACCTGTTTCCATTATTGAAGCGATGGCTGCATCTGTTGCTATAATAGCAACAGATGTAGGCGGAGTACATGATTTATTAGGATATGCCCATGAAAAAGTAAAATATCCATATGATTTTACAGTGTGTGACAGAGGAATATTATGTAAAACTAATGATCCTTCACAATTTGCAGATGGATTGACATACATTGCAGAAGAAGATAATCATATAAAAAATATCCGTTTGAATAAGGCATATGATTACGTTAAAAAGACATACTCTCAAGAACGTCTTGTTAATGATATGCAGTCGCTTTATTTAAAACTTTATCACAATAACATCTAATTTTTTATAATGTTTTCTAATAAAAAAAATTAAAGTTATATAAATGATTTCTATAGGACTTTCATTTTACAATGCACAGTCAACTTTAATTTACGCTTTACGTTCAATTTTTGCCCAAAGCTTTCAGGATTTTGAACTTATCCTGATAAACGATGGATCAACTGACAAAAGTCTTGATATTGTAAAAAAAATAGATGATCCTCGAGTTAAAGTTATTTCTGATGACAAAAAGTTAGGTCTTGCGGCAAGATTAAATCAAATAGCCAGTATCGCAAAAGGAGAATATCTTGCAAGAATGGATGCAGATGACATTATGTTTCCAAATCGTCTTAAAGTTCAACATAACTTTCTCAAAAAAAATAGCGAATACGATCTGGTAGGTTCATGGCTGATATGTATTGACTCAAAAAATATTCCTGCTTCATTACGCAGCGCACCTGAAAGGCCTGAAAGTTTCTATCAGATATTTAAAGGAGGAGTTCTTTATCATCCTTCTATTCTGGGACGCACAAATTGGTTCAACAAAAATCAATATAATATCAAATGTAAAAATATTGAAGATTTTGAGCTTTGGACCAGATGCTCTAAAAAAATTAATATTTATAATATTTGCGAGCCATTACTGTTTTACAGACAGCACAACTTTTATCCATGGAATAAATATAAAGACAGATCAAAACTGGCACAAAAAATTATTAGCATACATGGGCCTGTAACAATTGGAAGATCAAAGACTTTATTATTAATTTTAAGAAGAAAGGTAATTGAAACAGTATATATGTCTTTAAATTATCTTGGATTATGGAAGATCACATATAAATTGCACACTATATCCTTATCAGATGATGTGATTTCCTATTACAATAATATTATATGTCAGATTGGTGATACAATAATACCTGGCATTGATTAATATCAGATGCCAGATATAAATTTAAAATATATGAAAATATTATGTGTGTTTGGAAAATATCAGTATGGCAATCCTTTGTTTGGTATCGGAACAGAGTATGCAGCATTTATTCCGGCATTAAAAAATCTTGGACATAAAGTAAAACATTTTGATTCCTGGAATCGATCTTTGTTTGATAATTATGCTAAACTTAATAGTGCTTTTTTGAAAACTGTTGAAAATACACTACCTGGTATTATTCTTGTTGTTCAGATGAATTATGAAATCTGGACAGATACTTTGCAGATAATAAAAGATAGAAAAGATATAGCAACAATTTGCTGGACCACAGACGATACATGGAAATATCGGGAAGTCTCAAGATATATAGGAAGAGCATATCATGTAATGACAACAACTTATCCTGAATTTGTAGGAAAATACAGAAAAGATGGGATTAATAATATTCTGCTAACACAATGGGCTGCAAATTCAAAAACCCTGAAAGAACCATTACCTGCAGCAAAATGCAGATATAAGGTTTCATTTGTAGGAGCAGCACACGGCATAAGAAAAAAAGTAATTGGAAAAATGAAAAGAAGCGGAATTAATGTGTTCTGTTTTGGAGAGGGATGGCCAGCAGGTCCTGTAGATGCTGATCAAATACCTACAATAATGAGAGATTCATTAATAAGTCTGGGCTTTACCAACTCAAAGGGAATCAATCAAATCAAGGCCAGAACATTTGAAGTTCCTGGAGCTGGCGGGTTTTTACTTACACAATATGCTAAAGGGCTTGAACGCTACTATGAAATCGGTAATGAAATTGAAACCTTTAGTTCAATAAAAGAGCTAAAAGAAAAAATATGTTTTTATCTGTCAAATTATGAAAAAAGAGATTTGATAGCGCGTCAGGGTTTTCAAAAAACACTATGTGAGCATACATATGAAAAACGTTTAAATGAAGTAATTGACTTTGCCATAAAATCTATGGAAAATTTACCTAAAAGAAAAAATATTATATCTGACACCTCTTTTGAGCAAATATCAAAAACACATAAACTTGATTCACATTTAAAAATTATACGAAAGCTATTAGTCTTTGTCTGTAAATTGATTTGGAAAAACAGTAAAGGCTCCAGGGCAGCAAGAAGAATTATTTATGAATTGAGCTGGCGGTTTTTTGGTAAAAAAACATATTCAGCTTCTGGTTGGCCAGGGAGAATGTTCCCAGAACAATAATTGTTATTTTCTAAAAATAACAATTAGTTATATACTACAAAAATGGAATTGATATGAACAATACTTCAGATGATAAAATTAAAACACTTATTCAACAAGGTGTTAAAATTTACAATCCTGAAAGCATTTATATAAGTGATGATGTTAATACAGACAATATATCAGGAAATGGTGTCTCCATTTATTCCGGCTGCAAAATAAAAGGAAATTCAACAGTTATATTAGATGGTGCAGAAATAGGCTCTGAAGGTCCTGTTACAATTGATAACTGTCAAATTGGTCCTAAAGTAAATCTTGCAAATGGTTTTTTCAAAGAATCTGTTCTCCTAAAACAAGTAAGTGTGGGATCTGGAGCCCATATAAGAGAAGGAACCATTTTAGAAGAACAGGTATCTGTAGCACATACAGTAGGTTTAAAACAAACCATACTGTTTCCTTTTGTAACATTGGGAAGCCTGATTAATTTTTGTGACTGTTTAATGTGTGGCGGAACAAGTCAAAAAAATCACAGTGAAGTTGGAAGTTCATATATTCATTTTAATTTTACTCCCAATCAGGACAAGGCAACTGCTTCACTTTTTGGTAATGTTCCTGAAGGTGTTATGTTAAATCAAAAACCAATCTTTTTGGGAGGACATGGCGGTATTGTAGGACCTGTACGCCTGTCTTTTGGCACAGTAATAGCTGCTGGATCAATTTATAGAAAAGATGAGCTAAGGCCTGGACGACTTTTGATTGAAGGAAAGCGAAAAGGTGGAAGTATTCCATATTCTACTGGAGTTTACAGAAATTTAAAAAGAGTTGTTTTAAATAATTTAATATATATTGCAAATCTTTTGGCTTTAATGCAGTGGTATAAACATGTTAGATCTCAGTTTATTTCACATGACTTCCCAGAAAGTATGCTTTCAGGGCTTAAAGACAAACTTAATTTGGCAATTGATGAAAGAATTTACAGATTAAAGGAATTATCTGATAAAGTATCAGAAGTATACTTAGATAGCTTAGAAAAAACAACAACATCCCATGTATCTTTGTTATTTAAGCAGCAGGATGAGCTTTCCAAAAAATGGCCTGATGTTTGTAATTTATATAAGAAAATGCAAACATTTGAAGGAAATGAAATTTTAAGAGATTCATTTTTAAGTGATCTTTTAAAGGCAATAAAGGTTTCAGGAAAGGATTATATCTTGGCAATTCAAAGTTTAAATAAAAAAGAGCATAATAAAGGATCTGGATGGCTTAAAGGAATTGTTAATGATATTATAAATAATGTACTGAAAATAATACCTTCTTTTGCTGATAAAAAAAGTTTTGATATGAAATAGAGACTATAAAAGCCTTTGTATCTTTTGTAATTTGGTTGAGATCTTTAAAGTTTTTGGAGATTATTATGGAAAAACTGTTCGGAACAGATGGTATCAGGGGTATGGCAAACAAATATCCTGTTACACCTGAAATGGCTTTGGCTGTTGGCAAGGCAGTTGCACATTTTTTTAAAAATGAAAATGAAAAAACAAGTATTATTATAGGAAAAGATACACGAATTTCAGGAGCTATGTTGGAAAATGCATTGGCCTCTGGCGCATGTTCAAGAGGTGCTGACATTTATTGTGCCGGAATAATTCCAACACCAGGTGTGGCAGTCTTAACAAAGACAACAAAATCAATTGCAGGAATTATGATATCTGCTTCTCATAATCCATATTATGACAATGGAATTAAGATATTTAATAAAAATGGAATCAAACTTAGTGATGATCAAGAAAAAAAAATAGAAAAACTTATATCAGACAACTATTTTTTAGCAGAAAATGAGAATTATCATAAAATAGGATCTGTAGTTGATATAAGCCTTGAAGGGAAAAAACAATATATAAACTTTCTTTTAAAAACTTTTGATAATCTTTGCAATTTCAAAAAAATAAAAATTATTGTTGATTGTGCTAACGGGGCAACCAGTACTGTTGCAGCTGAACTGTTTGAAAAATTTGGGTTTAATTTTAAAATTATTTTTAACAAATTTGACGGAAAAAATATAAATCAAAATTGTGGTTCACAACATCCTGAGAAATTGAGGCAAAAAGTATTGGAACAAAAAGCTGATATTGGCCTTGCATTTGACGGCGATGGTGACAGACTGATAGTAGTTGATGAAAAAGGAAACATTTTAACTGGTGATCACATACTGGCTGTTTTGGCAAACCATTTAAAACAAAATGGAAAGCTTTCCAACAACACTGTTGTAAGTACTGTAATGAGCAACATTGGATTAACCATGGCATTAAAAGCAATGGGAATTGATCATATCAAAACTGATGTTGGAGATCGTAATGTATTAAGTGAGATGCTTAAACAAAAAAGTATAATTGGTGGCGAAGACTCAGGCCATATAATATTGTTGGATCATCATGTCACAGGAGATGGTATTTTGTGTGCATTGATGTTGATTCAAATAATGCAAAAGCAGGCAAAGCTTTTGTCTGAGCTGACGAATGTTATTACAATCTATCCACAAGTTCTTATTAATGTCAAAGTAGAAAAAAAACCACCAATGGAAACATTAAAACGTATTGCTGCAGAAAAAAAATCAATAGAAAAAAAATTGGGGAAGCAGGGTAGGGTGCTTATTCGATATTCAGGAACACAACCGCTTATAAGGATCATGGTTGAAGGACCCACAATAGATGATACCCAAAAATATTGCAGGCAATTAGCCGAAATCGTGAAACAAGAACTATGCAAATAAAAAACTCCTTTTGTAAAATAGAATACAAAAGGAGTTTATATAAAGTTAAATTTTGATTATTACGTTAATCCCTATCACCCAATATTCTCAGTAACATTAAAAACATATTAATAAAGTCCAGATAAAGAGTTAACGCGCCTATTATTGCACCTTTTCTTGCAATTGAAGCATCAATGTTGTCAGGTCTGGAAAGAGCCATATTTTTAAGTTTTTGAGTATCATATGCAGTAAGACCGACAAAAACAAAAACACCGATATAGCTTATAATAAGACCCATAGCTGAACTTCTAACAAACATATTTACAACAGAAGCTATGATAATTCCTATAAGTCCCATGGCCATAAAACTACCAAGAGAGGTTAAATCTTTTTTGGTCGTCATGCCGTAAATACTTATACCAACAAAAGTGGCAGCACAGATAAAAAATGTTGATACAATTGAAGATTTGGTATAAATAATAAAAATTGCAGAAAGAGTCGCACCATTTAATGCAGCATACAGTAAAAACAAAGATGTTGCAGTAACAGCCTGAATTTTATGGACCCTTGCACTCAAAAAGAAAACAAGAGCAAGTTCTCCGATAATGAGCCCGAAAAAAATAAGTTGATTTCCAAAAATCAAATTCATCATACTTGCAGAGTTTGCAACATAATAAGCTACAAAGCCTGTAAGTGCAAGACCCAGAGCCATCCAGTTATAGACGCTGCTTATAAACGTATTGACTTTTACATGGCTTTGTATTTTTTTTACAGCAGTATTTTGCATATATTCCATCTCCTCTATAATAATGTTATTTTTACAAGTAGTACTTAATATAGTACATATTATATTTTTACTTTTCAAGCTATAAATCAAAAATATTAGCACTTTGTTTTTATATTAAATGTTATGAAACATAACTTGACAAATAAAATTTCAAATTATAAAAGCGGATTATGAGTTTTATCAATAAATTAGTATTCTTTTTCGCAACTGGTTGTTATTTGGGGAAAATTCCTGTTGCACCTGGTACATTTGGAACTTTTTTAGGCATTTTTTTCTGTTTTTTATTATCCAGAATTAATAATTTTTTGTTTACATCTGTTTTTACAGTTTTTTTTATTTTAATTTCAATTTGGATAGCACATATTGGCGAAAAAATAGAAGGCACAAAAGATCCCAATTGTATAGTTATAGATGAAATTGCAGGAATTATAGTTGCTTTAACAGGATTGCCATTTAATACTTTCAACTGTTTAATCGGATTTTTTGTTTTCAGAGCCTTTGATATTATCAAACCATTTCCTATTAGATTACTTGAAAATAAATTATCAGGGGGAACCGGAATCGTACTTGACGATGTAGCTGCTGGAATTTATGCAAATCTTGTCTTAAGACTAATCTCTCTTTTTTTTATAGCATTATCTTCCTAATATACCGATTATTGACGACCATATCCAAAAAATGAAAGGTACTAAAAAACTTGAAGTTTATTAAATTATTTAAAAAAGAAAAGAAAAACAATGAGTCCAAAAACCATAATCAGCAAAAAAGCAAGCTTCGTGAAAATATTGAAGCTATTATTGTTGCTGTTATTCTTGCTATGTTTATTCGCACTTTTGTAATTCAGGCTTTTAAAATTCCATCAGGTTCTATGAAACCGACCCTTCAGGTTGGAGATCATATTCTTGTGAACAAGTTTATTTACGGAATAAAAATTCCATTTTCACAAAAAACACTTATTCCCATATCAACTCCAAAATTTGAAGATATTATTGTTTTTAAATATCCAAAAAATCTTAAAAAAGACTATATAAAAAGAGTAATAGGCCTTCCTGGCGATAGAGTTGAAATACTCGACCAACGTCTTTATATAAACAACAAACTAATTGAAAAAAAAAAGTATGAAAAACATACTGATTGGCATATTATTTCAGGAGACCTTCAGCCAAGAGATAATTACGGTCCTGTTATTGTACCTGAAAATTCATTATTTGTGTTAGGCGATAATCGTGAAAAAAGCGCTGACAGCAGGTATTGGGGGTTTGTTGATCTGAAATATGTAAAAGGCAAGGCTTTTATTATATATTGGTCATGGGATAAAGAAAACTTTGGGGTCAGATGGAAAAGAATAACACACTTAATAAAATAATCAGGTATATACCAAATGTCATTTAAAAAAAAACATATTTTGGATATGGCATCGCTTTGTGTTGATGAAGTAAACATTATTTTAAATACTGCAGAAATGATGAAGGAAATTTCAAAAAGGCATATTAAAAAAGTTCCAACTTTAAGAGGGAAGACAATTGTTCTTTTTTTTTATGAACCAAGTACAAGAACCAGGACATCTTTTGATATTGCTACAAAAAGACTAAGTGGTGACAGCATATCCATATCTGCAAATTCAAGCAGTATAGTTAAAGGTGAAACCCTTATAGATACTGCTAGAAATATTGAGGCCATGAATTGTGACATAATTGTGCTGCGCCATCCATGTTCTGGTGCGCCGCATATGCTGGCTAAACTATTAAAAAATACATCTGTCATAAATGCCGGAGATGGAATGCATGCCCATCCGAGTCAATCACTGCTTGATTTGATGACTGTGAAAGAAAACAAAGGATCGATTAAAGGGCTGCGTGTGGCAATAATAGGAGACATAGCTCACAGCAGAGTAGCAATGTCAAATATTACAGGGTTCACCAAAATGGGTGCAGATGTTATAGTAGCTGGACCTCCAACCATGATTCCTTCAGGAATAGAAACTTTTGGGGTTTCTGTAACATATAATATTGATGAAGCAATTTGCAGCGCAGATGTTATTATAATGCTAAGAATTCAAAAAGAGAGGCAGGAAGATTTTTTTTTCCCAACAGAAAGAGAGTATTCAAAAGTATATGGGCTTACAAATAAAAGACTGGAAAAAATCAGTAAAGATGCAATAATCATGCATCCTGGGCCTATTAACAAAGGATTGGAAATATCTGCAGAAGCAGCAGAATGCTTTCAGACTAGAATTTTAAATCAGGTAACAAATGGAGTTGCTGTTAGAATGGCTCTTTTATATCTTGTAGCAGGAGGTTAAACAAAATGCTGATACTGATTAAAGGAGGAAGGGTAATTTGTCCTGGGAAAATAGATTCAGTGGCAGATATACTTATAAAAGATGGAATAATTCATAAAATAAATGGATTATGCGAGAAAACAAAAGCTGACACAATAATTGATGCCACAGGAAAAATTGTGGTACCAGGGCTTATTGACATGCATGTGCATTTGAGGGAGCCTGGATTTGAATATAAAGAGACAATTAAAACAGGTTGCCTATCTGCAGCTGCAGGCGGGTTCACTGCAATCTGTTCAATGCCGAATACAAATCCTGTGAATGATAACAGGCAGGTAACAGAATATATATTAAAACAAGCTGAAAAAGCAGATTCTATTCGTGTTTATCCTGTTGCTGCAATTTCACCAGGTCTTAAAGGAAATGGAATCTGTGAATATGGTGATCTTAAAGGTGCTGGCGCAGTTGCAATATCAGATGATGGCAATCCTGTAATGAATGGACAGGTTATGAGACGCGCATTGGAATATGCAAAAGGTTTTAATTTACCTGTCATATCTCATTGCGAAGATCTTAATCTTTCCGGAAGCGGTGTAATAAATGAAGGGTCAACTGCAACCCGCATGGGGCTTGCAGGAATTCCGTGTGCAGCAGAAACTGTAATGGTAATGCGTGATATTGAACTATGCAGACTAACTAAAGGAAAGCTTCATATCGCCCATGTAAGCACAAAAGAATCTGTAGCTGCAATAAGAGATGCAAAAAAAAGAGGCATTTTGGTTACAGCAGAAACTGCTCCGCACTATTTTATGCTTACACAAAAAGCTGTTGAATCATATAATACCTGTGCCAAGATGAATCCTCCTTTACGTTCCGATGAAGATCGCAGAGCAATAATTGAAGGACTTGCAGATGGTACTATAGATGTGATTGCAACAGATCATGCGCCCCATTCTTCTATTGAAAAAGAAATTGAATTTGATATGGCTGCAAATGGCATTGTCGGACTTGAAACATCTCTTTCACTTAGTTTAACTCTTGTGGAAAAAAAGATACTTTCAGTAACTGAACTAATCAAAAAAATGTCAACAAATCCTGCCCGTATTCTTGGTCTTCAAAGTAATCTTGAAATTGGCAGTACAGCTGATCTAACAATTATTGATACTGAAAAAAGATATGTTGTTGATAAAAACAAATTTAAATCATTAGGAAAAAATACTCCATTTGATGGCTGGCATATGAAAGGGAAGGCTGTTTTAACAATGGCAGGAGGAAAACTTGTTTTTGAGGAGGATTCGATATAATTTTTTTGGCGGAAGTGCATGGGAATCGAATACATGCAGTATAGAATAACATGCTGAAAATAATATGTAAAAAAAATGTTCCAGTATTTTCGGAACACTCTACATTAAAAAGGATAGTTGAATTAGAGAACTCTATCATGATTTTCCATCATGGTCCGCTATATCGCTCATAATTCCCTATAAAAATGCTTATGATTATATGTCGATTAACCTAAAAATTTACTTGGTTTTCCAAAACTTGTCACCACAACTTCTTTTTTAGCTCTTGTAGCCGCTACATACAATAAAGCCCTTTCCCGTATTTCATGTTCCTTTTGTACCACGAGATCTGACGATTCGCTGACCCCCAAGGGCAATATCCCTTCATTAACACCGGCTATTATGATGGTATTAAACTCAAGTCCTTTTACACGATGCATGGTTGCCAGCCTTACGCCATTTGCTTGTCTATCTTCAGGTTCGCTGCGCCGTATCAAGTAGGTATCAAGTCCTTTATTTTGTAAAATACCTTCATATTGTTTTAAAAGGCTATTAGTACGGGTAACGAGGCAAATCTCATTTATTGAACCTGTTTCGGTTTTTATTTTTTCAATATATTTACTAATATAATCTGATTCTTCTTGAAATGTGTTGAAATGCTCAATTTCTGGTAAAATGCCATGCATTAAGGATTTATAACCTTTTTGATCATCAGCGCCACCATCAAGGTCATCCACCTTTACACCTTTCAGTAATCCAGTTGCCCATTTGCGGGTTTCATCTGTTGTACGATAGTTAATCTTAAGTTTTCGGCCTCTGCCCCGTATGTTAATTCCGCATTGTCCCAGGACAACTTTGTGCCGATAGATCCGTTGATGAGCATCCCCCACAATAAAAATATCATTCTTGTTTTCTGGCAACATCTGCCTTAAAAGCATAAACGCTTGCAGGCCCATATCTTGAGCTTCATCTACAATGATGGCCTTGTATGGAAGAACTTCTTTTTTTTGTTCCAATAAGTGTCTGGCATCATGCATCGCATCATCAGGCTGTCTCAGACCCTGCTCGTTCATCATGATCCTGAATTCCTCAAACACATCCCATGCAAGTTTGCGTGCTTTACGGTTTAAACGGGTGCCTCTGCCAACACGAGAAGCCTTTTTGTACTGTTCAAAAGTTGTTATCCCTTGCGGCTGGATAATTCGTTCCCATTCCTCTCTGTAAAAATTCAGATCGCCTATGATTTTATCCTGGCCAAGGTCACTTGGAACCATATCCAAAGCTTTGTTCCATAGCTGCGTAGACTGATTGCCATAATCAATTTTGTAGTCATACCCGTTTTTTATTAAGAAATTTGAAACCCACCTATCGAGATTCATTACTTCAATCCGAACCAACAATTCTTTCGAGCATATTTTTTTAAGGTTTTCCTGTATATCGGTTGCCAGATTTCTTGTAAAAGTTGTGAAAAAGATTTTATCTTTTGGATTCGTAAAAACATTTTGAACAAGCCATTTTGCTCTATGAATAGCCACAACTGTCTTTCCCGTTCCAGCGCCACCCAAAATTCTGACAGAACCATTCCAGTCTCTCTCAACATTCTTTTGTTGGGAAGGATGCAGAAAAATCCGCCACTTTTCCAAAGGTGCATTCAAAATTGCGGCTAATTCCAGTTCATCATCAACTACATAAAAACGGCGACGTGAGTCTGGTTTATCTAAGGCAGATTCATAATCTTCAAGATCGACAGTTTCTTCCTTCTTGAACACCTCCAAGTCACCCAGTACGTCTTCTAAGAGATATCCTTCAGATATAAAAAATAAGCCTTCATAAGCTTCCCAGGGCAACTTATCAGCAATTTTTTCCAAATCGCCAGATGTCTTCAGTTTTCTAACAAGTGGTATCTGTATCTCAGGAATACCTAATTTTAACAGATGGCGGTCACGGATATCTTCAAACAAGAATTTTTCTTCTTCAGTTGATATGTCCTTAGTAGTTTCGTTTGACTCTTCTATGTCAATTACCTGAAGACTGCCTGTTTCAGGATGAATTTGATATGTCTTTTTTTCAGCCCATTGATAGGCTTTATCGTGTGTATCCACCCATAACAGGACATATACATTACCAGAAAGCGGTTTTAAAATAATGCCACGATAGCTATGATCAATCCGTACGGATCGCATATTTTGATCTTTTGCTTTTATTATTTTTTCATAATTTATTCCAGGTGACATTGGATTTGATCTAAACTTAGAAACAAAATCCATTACTTTGCCTTGCTGCTTCCTTGGAATTTTTGAAAATGACAATAAAAAATCTGAAGCAATGGCCACCTTTAATTTAAGGCTTGAAGCTTTCATATATTGTTATTCTCCTTTATATTGAATATATTAACTATTTTTTCCGTATCCACCATTACGGACCCTATATTAAACGCCTGCCAACCTGCGTTAACAAATAAATTGGAACAACTCATCTGATCAGGTAATAAAACAGCAATTTTTTCATCAAGCCATGCGAATTCAGCTTCCGCAATGTTTTCACCAATTTCACCAGGTAGTTCAAAGCCGATTTCAGGTTCAGGCAATTCATTTTCAGCCAAAAGGTCAACCAAAGGATAGTATTCAGTATCTGTTAGCTCCTTTAAATCATCCCATTTGGTTTTTTGTGCAACATCTGATTTTTTTGTGCGATAATTTTTATAGGAAGAATCTGCTGTCATTATCCCTTCACGGCTAATAAAATAGGTATCAGGGATAAATTGCATAAAGTTGAAAAATCTAAGAAAGCCGTTCCATACCGATTCAAAACCTTCTTGTTCAATATATTCGGCATTGTCTTCGAGGCTACATGCAATTAACATTTCTGCTGGAATCGCATTTTGTAGTCCATCTTTATTGACTGTCACAAATAGTTTGATGAATTCTTTATCGTGAACAGGTTCAAATGTCCCAAAATAACATGTGTCCTTATTAACCGAGGCATAATCATTAAAAACTTCAACTATCTCTTCAGGCAGATGTTTTTTAAGTTTTTCAAACCAGGTCTTAATATTATCGGGGTTTGCGGAAATTTCATTGTCAAGGTGCATCAAGACTTGGACAAAACTATGATATGTCCATTTCAATGCCTCTGGGAATTGTAAAAACAGTATCAGGCATTGCAAACTGTCCATTTTGCATGTCTTGGATAAATGCTCAACCTGATAAGCTTTTGTCAGTTTTTTATATTTTCCCAGTTTTTTCTCGCTTGAAATAATAGTACAATTTTCAAAATATGCACCTTGGTTATAAAAACAATTTATAATGTCTTTCCAGGATAAAGACCACACATGAAATTTGCCACTGCGGGCAATTGCGCATCTTTGTGCCATATCCTGGCCAATCCGATTTTTATGATAAAAAAATCCATCCGTAAAAACGGCAATAGGTTTTTCCCCATGTTTTACACGGGCTGGTCGAAAGACAAAATCAGCTCTTGAAGGAATGGCAACACCATCAGCTGCGCCTAAATTTACCTGCAATTCAATATGCCATGCTTTTCCCCCCACCTTGCAAAAATAGCCTGGTTTGCCATTAACCATTTCCTTTTTAAGCGTAATCGGCAAATCCTCTTTACGGGATCGCCTTAGTGCCTCTATAAAACGAGCTTCAAGCTCACTTTCCAGCAGGGAATTTATTTTAATATCTTTTAACGATCTGGTTTGAATAATACGATTTTTATGACTGAGAATCTCAGAAAACATTCGTATCGCTTCTTCACGGGAAGTACCTTCCATGTTATAGCTTCTGCGGTATGCAAACAAGCACAGATAACAGCCATCCTTTTCAGGATTTTGATTACAGGAACAATTCCGCATTACATCAAGTGCGCCCTCAATTAAATCCATTAAAGGCTTTTTGCTGCGCATGAGCTGTTTCAGATAGCCCGTACCGCCAGGGACGGTATCGTAGAGCGCAAGATATTTTTTCCGATGGTTTGATTCTGGTACAGGCTCTTCATGCATGGCTGTTTGCAAATGATCGATATTACCACCAAACATGTGCTTTAAACCCAGATGAAGTGCAGCAATGAAACTGTGCAGCTTTTTATCAGATCCTTCAAATGTGGTCACAGGAAGGAGTAACAGAATTGCTTCTGATGTAAATTCCCGATAAAGATAGACACACTCAGTCAGATTTTTCTCAGATTCCTTTTTTCGGGAAGCGCAGGACAGAGCGTGTTTGATCTCCCCTTTATGATCTTGAACTTTGCCGCAATGCTTGCATATGATAAAACCTTTTCTGGGGAATTCTACACCAGCGATAGTTACTTTTTCGCCCACATCCTCTTTTTCGCCAAAATTGATTTCACTAAAGGTGGTCTTGGATAAAAATTGAAACCCAAAAGGAAAATCATCGTTATCAATTTTGTATGCATCTGTAATATCATTTTCACTAAACCGAACAAGCATCTGTTTATTATAAAAGGTTGAATCCCTTTCATCGCTATCATCACTGATCCTGCTGTCATGGTCGGAAGTGGTGGCAAACATCTGGTGCATCCTGATCATCTGGCGTTTTTGACCAGAGTCACTCCATAATGTACTGCCGCAATTGGGGCAGGCAGCATAAGCCTTTGTTGTATCTTCCAACGCCATATATGAGCAGTTATTGCATAAACGCCATATTTCCACCTCAGAAACAGACAAATCAACCTGATCCACATTGACCTTACGTCCGCCAGCATAAAATGAACTGGCAGGTGCCAACTCACTTATGGCACTGGATGCCGATCTCTCATAGTCATAGGTAAAAGTATCATAATTGGAACCTTCTTCAGCAGGTTTGGATTTCCGTCGATAAATAACGGATCTCAGCATGACCCCAGCTTCAGGAAACGCATAATTCGGTAACAACCCTTCATCTGTGAAAAAATTTAGTGTTTGACGATCATTTATTCGGGTAACGATAGAATGGAGCCCATTTTTTTCCCTGATAAGATCATCAAGCTCGGATTGATAATTTTTATCTTTAACCGTATCCTTTTTTTTCTTTCGTATTTTCCCATTTAGGGAAGTTACTTTTTTTTTGAGGGATTCACGTTCTTTAAAATGAAAAGTCAAACGATCAATAATTTTAACAGCCAGTTTGCCATGTGCATCATGATCCCCTTTGATGAATTTTTTCAAATAATCAATGGATTCATCTGTTAAATTTTCCGAAAACATTTTGATAAACCCATCAAAAAAAGTGGTCTGATTGACTTCTATAAAATTTAAGAAATTATGTGGAAATTTTTTGACATCCAAAGGCTCAAGGTTGGCAAACACCTGTCTAAGCTGTGCGGGAACAGCATTGACACTCAATCCTGTCTCAACCCATTTATCAAAACAAAAAGCAGTGAATTGTCGTTCGATAACAGCCGATGCATTCAAAAAAATACCTGGCGGCTCAACTTTGCCAGCGATCATAGCTTCAGGTTCAGCAAAAAAGTAAAGATCATGGGGGGCAGCATTGGCAACGGTAACATTTAAGGCGTTTCCATCCTGCCGTCCTGCCCGTCCTATCCGCTGAAGATAATTAGCCTGTGCAGGCGGTACTGAGCATAAAATAACAGATGATAGTTCCCCAATATCAATTCCAAGCTCCAAGGTTGGTGTGCAGGACAATAAATTAGAATCCCAGGGTTCACGTTCCTTGCTTTTGAAACGATCTTCCAGTTTCTGGCGGTCATCCCGTTCTAAAAGACCTGTATGCTCAGCAGCGAATATCCGTTGAATGTGCCCCGATGCATACAATGCCCCATAATAATCTGTCTCTTTTGCCTGCTTTTTGTATTTGCCATAACAGTTAAACCTGAGGCAGGTGGCATCCTGCCAGAATTGTTCCTCGGTTGAAGGCGAAGATAAATTATGGCTACAATCATTACACCTGAATTGAACGACTTGATTACTTATACAAAGCACATTTCTTTCAACTCCCCATATCCGCTCAGTTTTATTTTTCTTTTCAAGCAGAATATTTTCTTTTACCAGAGTATTGATAACCATGTCATAGATAGCGCCTGTCAATTTTGACACCAATGGGAAATAGGTGGTAAAGCATTTATCTGCCCAGGATTCATACCAGGTCATGCGACTGTTCTTACCGCTTACAAGATGATCAAAACGGTATGTGCGTTTAGTAGACAAAAAGGCAGGCGTCCGAGCATTCCTGCTGAAACCTGGCATCCAGGGAATTTTATTGATTACATACGGTTCACCCCACCGTTCAATATAATTATCCAGTTCCTGATAATAAACGCCCCCCTGGTTTTTCAAATGGGTTAAAAATCCAATAATAAATAGTTTAAGGGAATGCGCCTTTAATTTTTTAAGCCCTCCGATTTCGTTTTGCAGCATTGGAAGCAGTATTTTTGTGACCTGCACAAGAATATCTTGATCGATATGGGCAACAGATGAACTGGTTTTTTCAAGGGTTCTTCCGATTCTTGCTCTATAGGCGTACTCACTTATAATTTCCCACTCAATGCGTTTTTCAATAGACTGTATCAGGCTTGAGTCTTTTGGCAGCTTGCCGTCTCTTTTTAATATTTCATAATCGGGAAACCATGACATGTTGGGGGCGAGAAAAGTTGCAACAAACGTTTTCTCATCCATTTTTTCTGACCAGAAACGGATAAACAGGCCGGGTAATTTGTCCAATGTTAACCTATATGGTGTCAATTTGTCTGATTTTAAACTATCTGGTTTTAATATGCCTGGATTTTTGCGAAAGTAATCCTGTACAAATTGCTGCAAAGAGCTGCGAAAATTAAACCGATAGGTCCTGCCAGCAAAAAAACCTGCCCGGTGGGCGGCATCTTGAACCGAATCTGAAAAAGTAAGCAGTTTTTTGTCGTCATTAAAGGTGGATGCATAAAGTTGGGCGATCAAGACACTTGTCAGGCTGGCAGCCCTTGAACCTAAAAT
>Ga0209345_10001576_pt1 | contig 26912 bp, 25 predicted proteins | sample Cruoilmetagenom7_FD_187294 | JGI IMG/M metagenome (GOLD analysis project Ga0209345, IMG submission 187294) | Oil polluted marine microbial communities from Coal Oil Point, Santa Barbara, California, USA - Sample 7 (SPAdes) (version 2) | ecosystem: Environmental > Aquatic > Marine > Oil seeps ...
CGATCTTGTCCTGCTTCGGTAAAAAGCGCCATTAGCTCTTCCGACTGGCTACCGGTGCGGCGGCATTCATCCACGATCAAAACATTCTTGCAGTCTTTCGTGGCTTCCAGGATTGCCTCGGCTGGTAGCGGCGCAAGCCATCGCATATCGATCAGCCGAAGGTTTATTCCTTTATCCTTCAATTCCTTACTGGCCTTCGTTGAAAGGTAGTAACCATTGGCATAGCTCACGATCGCCAGATCGGTACCCTCTCCGGATACGGCAATTTCACCAAGACCAATACGCTGGTCCGGTGCGGGGTATGACGTAAGCCAAGCGCCATCTCCGGATTCATCCAGATCGCGCATGGGATACAAGGCAATCGGCTCGACAAAGACGACCACGCGCTGCTCCTCACGGGCCAGACGCACGGATTCACGCAACATCATCGCGGCATCAGCTCCGTTCGACGGGCAAGCGATGATGATACCCGGAATATCGCGCAACACAGCAAGGGAATTATCATTGTGAAAATGACCACCAAAACCTTTCTGATAACCAAGTCCTGCAATGCGCAGCACCATCGGGTTAGTGTATTGACCATCCGAGAAGAAGCTCAGCGTCGCTGCTTCGCCCCGCAATTGGTCTTCGGCGTTGTGCAGATAGGCAAGGAACTGGATTTCCGGCACGGGAACAAAGCCGTTGTGAGCCATGCCAATGGCCAATCCAAGAATAGACTGCTCATCCAGAAGCGTATCAATCACGCGGTCCGGCCCAAAACGGTTCTGCAGCTTTTGCGTCACGCCATAGACACCGCCTTTGCGGCCGACATCTTCTCCGGCAACAATAATTTCCGGATGTGACAGCATCAGATCACTCAATGCCCAACCAATAAGCCTGTTCATCGGCTGCGGTTCAGACATCTGCTTGATGTCATTACCGAAAACCTCTGCCCGGCGCGCCGCAGACGGGCCATTTGACGGTAGACAACTGCGGGTAGGGGGAATGATACTCTCCATCACCTCCGCGGCAGTACTTAGGGCCGGTTGTTCCATCACTTCCACGGACACACGCGTGCAGATTCCTTCTATTTCTTTATATACTTCAAGAGATTGCGAAGCACTCTTAATGTTCGCATCACGCAGAATGCGCACAGAATGAAGCAGCGGATCGTTCGCTTCGGACATCTCTATTGACGCTTTGTCGCGGTACGTCATCTCAACGTCCGATCCCGCATGGCCGTAAAGGCGCACCGTCGTTATATGTAGAAAAGCAGGTTTACGCGTCCGGCGCACATAATCTGCGGCAGCCTGCGATACTGTAAGCGTTTCGGTCATATCCAAACCGTTGCAGGTGAAATACCGCAGCCCCGGACGGTTCGAGAAATTCGCAGCGACCCAACCACGCGGCGTGGGAACAGAAATGCCTATGCCATTGTCTTCACACACAAAAATAATGGGCAGCGGCACGGATTGGAAACTGGTCCAGCAAGCGGTGTTAATCGCACCTTGGGCCGTAGAATGGTTGGAAGACGCATCGCCAAAACTACACATAACAATGCTGTCGTCTGGCAGACATTGATGCTCTGGCGTGCTACGCCGCGCGAGGCCCAAAGAATAGGCGGCTCCGACTGCTTTTGGCAAATGGCTAGCGATTGTAGAGGTTTGCGGCGGGATGTTGAGCGCACGAGAGCCCAGAACCTTGTGACGGCCGCCTGAAATCGGATCGGCTTTGGCTGTCCGGAAACTCATCAGCATGTCCCAGACCGGGCTTTGTCCCGGAACCTGCATGCTGCGCTGAATCTGGAATGCCGCATCACGGTAGTGCAAAAAGGCCATATCCGTGGGCCGCAATGCTTCGGCCACAGCAGCCATACCTTCGTGACCTGAAGACCCGATGGTGTAAAAGCCTTTGCCCACAGACTGCATCGCGCGGCTGGTACGGTCCAATTGACGGCTAAGCACCTGACTACGAAAGATTTCGACCAACTTGGCTGGTGGAATGGCTGGATCAGGCATCGGGCCGTTTGGCAGATCATTCTGCTCCAACCGCCGCAAGAAGTTCTGGTGAACGATAACAGCGCGATCCATGGACAAGCTCCGATGCAAATTTGAGTGTGGACGCAGGTTTCATAACCGACATAGGAAGGTCAATGGGGCGCAAGTGCTGAGCGGTATAAAAACGGCCATCCATAATATGTATAATCAGTATTATGTAATCTATTTATTGATAGCGCTTCAAGTGACGCACCGGTAAGATATTGGTAACGCTCGCAGATACAAACGGCTGATACGTAGCGCGCAAACTGATTTAATCCGACTTCAAACGCACCTTTCAGTCATCTGTCGGTTCATCATCAGGTCGAACCAGGCACAGCGACACCCCGCCCGCACCACGCAGCCTGACGATGGCTCGTGCCTAAGCCGAACCTTAACGGCTCACATCTTGCAAAAAGACTGTGTTTTTATGGCAAATACGGCTCTACACTGGACAGACGGTGTAGACGCTGGCAGGGTTTTCCAAACACCTTGCGTCGGGAAAAAATATGCCTTCGGTACTTGTCTTGAACGGACCCAATCTAAATCTGCTCGGACAGCGGCAGCCGGAAGTTTACGGCAGCACGACGCTGGCCGACATTGAGGCATCTTGTCAGGCCCATGCCGCGCAGTTGGGTCTAGACGTAGAGTTGATGCAATCCAACCACGAAGGCGCGCTGATTGATGCAATTCACGCGGCCAAAGGCACACATGCGGGTCTGGTGATCAATGCGGGTGCCTATACCCACACCTCGATCGCGCTGATGGATGCAGTTGCTTCCGTCGAACTGCCGATGGTTGAAGTCCATCTCAGCAATATTCACGCTCGCGAAGAATTCCGGCACGTGTCCTATCTTTCAAAAGTCGCTGTCGGCCAAATATGCGGCTTTGGCCCGCGTGGTTACCTTATGGCACTCGACGCTCTTGCAGAAAGGCTGGTGCCGTCATGAGGCTGCGGGAATATCTACTTACGGTTGCGGACAGCAAGAGTATCGAGGCGCTTTGGGAACGGCATGTCGCAAAGATGGCCGAATTCGGATTTGATCGCCTGCTTTATGGTTTCACCCGCTACCGCACAGCGACATCTTTGGGCGACCCAAGCGATTTTATCATCCTGACCAACCATTCGAGTGAGTACACTAAGGTCTTTCTGGATGAAGGGCACTATTTTCATGCGCCAATGGTGCATTGGGCGCTTGAGAACGAAGGCGCAAAAAGCTGGCGTCTGCTGGCTGACATGGAGCGGACAAAAACGCTTAGCGCCCCTGAACGCCGAGTTCTTGAGTTCAACCGTGACATGGGCGTGACGGCTGGCTACTCCATCAGCTTCAAATCGATCTCTGCGCGCTCAAAAGGAGCGATTGCATTAACTGCGCGCCCTGGCATGGACCAAAGCGCGATAGACGAGGTCTGGGCGGAACATGGCGCAGACATCACTCTGATGAACAATATTGTTCACCTCAAAATCCTCACCCTGCCCTACACTCCGCCCAATCGCGCGCTGACATCTCGACAGCGCGAAGTTCTTGAATGGGTTGGTGATGGCAAGACGACCCAAGACATTGCACAGATCATGGGCCTCACGGCGGCCACTGTAGAGAAACACCTGCGGCTCGCGCGTGATGCACTGGACGTGGAAACCACTGCGCAAGCTGTTCTAAAGGCAGCTTTTTCCAACCAGATGTTTGTTCTGGATATTTAGGTTTTCTGAAAGTTAACCATTGGGTAAGGAATACCTTACTTTACGTTGGGGAAGATTCACCGCAAATTCCCCCTAGTCAGGCGCAAAGCTAAGCTGGTCTGGCAAACGACCCGAAAACCTTTGTAATTACAAAGCTCTACCGGGTCGCCGGCTCCGGTGAGGCCCATTTTAGGCCTTGCCGGCCGGAGCCACTGAAAATTAACTCTCCCCAGAGTTTTCAGTCCTACGGTGGCAGGCAGCGCGGTATCTTTTCAGCAGAAGCCCGCGTTGCCTGTTGCTTCTTGCACAAGTGACCTCACCACCATACGAAAAAAGGCGGAGCTCACAGCCCCGCCTTTCCAGAATACTAAAGCTTAGGAAGCTTAGCCGTTCATTTTAGCCACTTCAGCTGCGAAGTCTTCTTTGACAACTTCGATGCCTTCGCCAACTTCAAGACGAACGAAACCAGTGATGGTTGCACCCGCTTCTTTCGCTGCGGCACCAACTGTCAGGTCAGGGTTCACAACGAAGGATTGGTTCAGAAGCGTCACTTCGGACATGTACTTCTGCATGCGGCCAACGATCATCTTTTCGATAACTGCGTCTGGCTTACCGGATTCTTTTGCGATGTCGATCTGGACTTGCTTTTCTTTCTCGACAACAGCTGGATCAAGATCCTCCTCGGACAAGGACGCCGGGTTTACCGCTGCGATGTGCATCGCAACCTGCTTACCGAACGCTTCGTCGCCGCCGGTCATTGCAACCAGAACGCCGATTTTGCCCATGCCGGGGGCCGCCGCATTGTGCACGTAGGACACCACAAGGTCACCCTCGATGGCGGACATCCGGCGCACGGACATGTTCTCACCGATAACGGCAACAGCGTCGATTACAGTCTGCTCGACTGTTTTGCCGCCCATGTCAGCCGCTTTCAGCGCGTCGATGTCATCTGATTTCACTGCAACAGCAGCGATGCCAGAAACCATTTTCTGGAAGTCGGCGTTTTTGCCAACGAAATCTGTTTCGGAGTTCACTTCAACAGCCACACCGCGGCCGCCTTCAACGTTCACAGCCACAAGGCCTTCGGCTGCGGTACGGTCGGATTTCTTCGCCGCTTTCGCCAAGCCTTTTGTGCGCAGCCAGTCAACAGCGGCTTCAATGTCGCCGTTGGTTTCTGTCAGTGCCTTTTTGGCGTCCATCATGCCCGCGCCGGTCGAGTCGCGGAGTTCTTTGACCATGGATGCTGTAATTGCCATCTCTATGGGTCTCCTATCTGGGTTTTATATGCTTTCGGGGCAGGTATACCCTGCCCCGTATGACACTATTGTGATGGCTGCCCGCAGGCAGCCGCCACATCAGGACTTCGCGTCTGCGACTGTCTCTTGCTTGGATTCGATGTCCAGAGGACCATCTTTCGAAATCGCGTCGTTCGCTGTCGCTTCGGCGGAAGCGCCGCCCAAAGGCATTTCGGAAACAGCTTCTTCAGCAGGAGCCTCTTCCATCGCGCCCAGATCAACGCCAGCGGCGCCCAGCTGTGCGGACATACCGTCAAGTGCCGCGCGGGCAGCCAGATCGGTGTACAGAGCAATGGCGCGTGCCGCGTCATCGTTGCCTGGAATGATGTAGTCGATGCCGTCAGGTGAGCAGTTCGTGTCAACCACGGCCACAACCGGAATACCCAGCTTGTTGGCTTCGGCGATTGCCAGCTGCTCTTTGCGAACGTCGATGACGAAGATCAGGTCAGGACGACCGCCCATTTCACGGATACCGCCCAAAGACGCTTGCAGCTTGGCTTGGTCACGCTCCATGCCCAAACGCTCTTTTTTCGTCAGGCCGGAGAAACCGATCTCGGACTGCTCGTCGATGTGCTTCAGGCGCTGGATGGATTTGGACACGGTCTGCCAGTTGGTCAGCGTGCCGCCGAGCCAGCGGTGGTTCATGTAATACTGTGCGCATTTCTCTGCGGCTTCGGCGATAGGCTGTGCGGCCTGACGCTTTGTACCAACGAAGAGAACGCTGCCGCCTTTGGCGACTGTATCTCGGATGATTTTCAGCGCGTCTTCCAGCATTGGGACGGTCTGTGTCAGATCCATGATGTGGATGCCGTTACGTGCGCCGTAGATGTACGGACCCATGCGTGGGTTCCAGCGCTGCGTCTGGTGGCCAAAGTGTACGCCTGCTTCAAGCAATTGGCGCATGGAGAACTCAGGAAGAGCCATGTCTTTATACCTTTCCGGTTTAGCCTCGTCGGGGGTCTGACCAACGGGATGCTGGCCAACCGGCGGAACTTTTGGGATGTCTCCCCATCAGTCCCAATCCCCGACTGCGGGATTAAGTAGGCTGCGCTTACCGTAGCCTTGGTATGTGCGCAAGGGAAAATTCACCTAAAAAGGCTGTGCATTATGACGATGACAGTGCTTTTGTGTGGGCGCGGCGAACCGCCTCTTCGCAGGCCGCAGCAAGAGCTTTGCGGTTCTGAAAATCTGCGACGGCCATCGGCGTGCCGTAAACCACCTCAACGCCACCGGGATTGCCCAAGGCCAGCGTCGCAAGCAGATGCGGCCCAAGGTCCATACCACCCCACCAACCGTAGAACCGCGCGTCCTCTCCTTCGGGGGCGCGGTAGACGACCGTCACGGGCTGGACGTAAATCTTATCACGCAGTTCCGGCGCAAAAAATGCCTGAAACAACGTTGTTTTGAACGGCAGGACTTGCATTCCATCCGTGCTGGTTCCCTCCGGGAAAAACAGCAACTTATGGCCAGCTAAAAGTCTGTCTTGAAATAAAGCCGTCTGCTCGCGCGCACGTGCTGGATTACGCTCGATAAACACGGTGCCAGTTGCACGCGCCAGCCACCCGATCGCAGGCCATGACGCAACCTCGGACTTCGAGACAAAGTAGATGCGTTTGGCTGCGTTCAGCGCAAAGATATCAAGCCAGCTTGAATGGTTTGCTACCACGGCACCGCGCGCCTCCATCGGGACACCGACCACGGCGAACTCCATCCCCAAAAGGCGGAAAGCATTGCGGCAAACGAACCGCGTGATTGCGGGCGTGAATGGCCTGTGTAGCCCATAAAACGGCCGTTCGAACAGCCGCACGGCCAGCAAAAAAACGAGGCCTCCGAACACGAGCACAATCATCGCAGCGCCGCGCAACAGGACACGGACCAATCCGGCAACGCCAAGACGGGGCAGCTTGGGATAGCTGCTTGTGTCCCATCTGGCGCTCATGATGTGGCACCGCCGTAAATTTTCGCCTGACGCGCATTCATCTGCGCCGTGTCCAATACAAGACAGACATCCGTCGTGTTAAATGAATGATCCACAAAGGCCCCCTCGCCCACACACCCGCCAAGCCGCAAGTAAGCTTTGATCAGGCTTGGCACTTGCACCATGGCGGCGCGACGATCAAGCGCCTCTTGTGGGATCAGGTCCATCGACTGAAAAGATGCTTCTCGGGCACGCACGCGTAATTCGGGCGCCGCAAGATGACGGTGATGCAGCAAAGACAGCGGAGCAGCAAGTTGGGCGATGTCGGTGCCATGAAAGCTTGCCACGCCAAACAGCACCTCGATGCGATGCTGCGTCACATAATCAGCCAAGCCACGCCACAACCAATGCATTGCCATGCCACCGCGAAAATCACGGTGCAGGCACGACCGCCCCAGCTCCAACACCTGCTTCCCGGAGTTCTTCAGAGGGGTCAGATCATACTCGCCCTCAGAGTAGAAACCGCCTGCTGCCTGCGCTTGGGATCCGCGCAGCAGGCGGTACACACCGACAACTTCGGCGCGGCCCTTTTCCGTCAGGATCAAATGGTCGAAATATGGGTCAAATCGATCCCGTTCGAGCTCGGCGGAGTGATCGACCAAATCCCCGCTTCCGCCCAGTTCTTTTACAAAAACATCATACCGTAAACGCTGGGCCGCTTGCAGCTCTGCGTCCGTTTCGGCCAGCTTGACCGTAAATTCTGTCATGCCCTGCCCCAACGTTCGAGTGGCCTACGGATAAGCTGCTGAGGACATATTTGCAACGACTGCACATATTGCCAGATGCAACTTATGGTTGCTATTCCGTACAGACCGAGAGGAGAGATATACATCGTTTACGCTATTTTGAGATGTTAACTATCAAACACTGGAACCAAGGCGATCCGGGTACTGTCGATGACCACTTTACCAGCCTCTCTGAAATTCACTGTGAGCTTACCACCGATGTTGCTTTGCACCTGCCCTACTCCCCAATCGGGCATTCCCGGGTGTCGCACCAGCATGCCAGGCGTCAAGACTGCGTTGAAATCTTCCATCCAATTTTCCTTACTGACAAGGACGCGACTTATATGAACCAAAACACCGACTTTGCTGCCTTGATCGGGAGCCGCATCTGCCATGACCTGATATCTCCAATTGGCGCTATCAACAACGGTTTGGAACTCATGGAGATGAGCCTGCAGTCACCAACTCAGGAAATGGACCTTATTGCCGAAAGTGTGGCCAACGCCAGTGCTCGCATCCGCTTTTTCCGCATCGCTTTTGGGTCTGCGGACACACAGATGGTCGGCCGATCCGAAGTGGTATCCATCCTAAAGGACAGCTACGCCTCTTCGCGGCTTTCGGTTGTCTGGGCACCAGAAGATGGCCAACCCCGACGCCTCGTGAGGCTCGCCCTACTGGCAACACTCTGCATGGAAACCGCCATGCCATACGGCGGCCGGATCGAAATTTCGATCACAGATGGCCAAATCTCTCTGACGGGTCACGCAGACAAGCTCAACCTTGATGAAGCCCTATGGTCCATGCTTGAAGGTAGCATGGAGAAATACGATTTGCGGCCCGCGCAGGTTCAGTTCGGCCTGCTCCCCACACACGCCGCATCCGAGGGACACACGCTCAAGGTTGAGCGCACAGAAAATACCCTCTGCATCACTCTTTAGCGACGGACGGTCCCATCCCCTGTCACCAGATATTTGAAGCTGGTCAGCTGCTCGGCCCCTACAGGGCCGCGCGCGTGCATTTTACCCGTCGCAATCCCGATCTCGGCGCCCATGCCAAATTCACCACCATCGGCAAACTGGGTTGAAGCGTTGTGGATCAGGATGGCGCTATCGAGACCATTCATAAATGTCTGGGCAGCCTGTGGATCTTCGGTGATGATACAATCCGTATGGTTTGACCCATAGTGCCGGATATGCGCCATCGCGGCGTCGATGCTGTCAACTGCTTTCGCGGCAATGATCATGTCCAGATATTCATGGCCCCAATCGTCATCCGTGGCTGGCACGACACCGTCCAGATTAGCAAGCGCCTCATCGCCGCGCACCTCTACGCCTGCGTCGACCAACGCGCGCACCAGACCTTTGCCAATGTTCGGCAAAACGTCCCGGTGGATCAACAAACACTCCGCAGCGCCGCAAATGCCTGTCCGCCGCGTCTTGGAGTTCATCACGATCTTGAGCACTTTCTCAGGATCGGCGTCCTTGTCGATGTAGATATGAACGATGCCTTCAAGATGGGCAAAGACCGGCACGCGCGCTTCGCGCTGGACCAAGCCGACCAACCCCTTGCCGCCACGCGGTACGATGACATCGATCGTGTCGGTCATCGTGAGCATTTCCTTCACTGCCTGACGGTCACGCGTCGGGACAAGCTGGATCGCGTCTTCTGGCAGGCCAGCGTCACGCAAGCCTTGCTGCAAACATACGTGCAACGCGCGGCTGCTGTGGAAGCTCTCAGAGCCGCCGCGCAAAATCACGGCATTGCCAGATTTAAGACATAACGCACCGGCATCGGCGGTCACATTCGGGCGGCTTTCATAGATCACGCCAATGACACCAAGGGGCGTCCGAACCCGCTGTATGTGCAACCCGCTGGGCTGGTCCCATTCAGCGATAACATCCCCGACAGGATCGCGCTGTTCAGCAATGGCACGCAGCCCCTCAATGATCCCGCGAAGCCCTACCTCGTCCAGTGCTAGACGGTCAAGCATTGCAGGGCTCAGCCCCTTGTCCCTGCCATAGGCCATATCTTGCACGTTGGCCGCGTATATTTCTTCGCGATCGCTCCAGACGGCATCAGCCGCAGCAATTAGCGCCGCGTGCTTCTGCTCTGCACTGGCTGTTGCAAGGGTTGCTGCCGCCACTTTGGCACGGCGGCCGATATCTGACATCAGGGCATGAATTTCTGCAATCTCTGTCATCGTCTTGTCCTTATAGAGCCATATCGTCACGGTGGATCAGGGCAGCGCGCCCCGGATACCCGAGCAATGCTTCGATCTCAACGCTTTGGTGGCCTTGTATCAACCGCGCTTCGGCAGCGGAATAGCGCGCAAGACCGGAACCGACACCCGCCCCGTCCGGCCCCAAAAGCGAAACTGCATCCCCCCGCTCGAAGTTGCCAACAACATTTGTGATGCCGGCCGGCAGCAAGCTTTTGCCGCGCTGAAGCGCGTCCACTGCGCCACGATCAAGCGTCAGTGCGCCCAACGGCTTCATCGCCGCGATCCAGCTTTTGCGCGCAGCCTGCGGATCTGTCTGGGCGGTAAACCACGTCGCATTCGCACCCTGATCAAGGGCAGTCAGCGGCCGCAATACCGACCCTTCGGTGATCGCCATCGCGCAGCCCGCCGATACGGCTGTTTTTGCCGCCATCAACTTTGTCTTCATGCCGCCTTTGCTTAGTCCTGAGCCTGCATCGCCGGCCATCGCCTCGATCCGGGGGGTGATCCTGTCAATCACCTCAAACCGGGTGGCATTTGCATCATCCGCAGGATTGGCAGTGTAGAACCCATCCACGTCCGACAACAGGATTAGCTGGTCAGCGCCGACAGTGACCGCGATCTGCGCTGCAAGCCGGTCATTATCACCAAAGCGGATTTCATCAGTAGCAACAGTATCATTTTCATTCACAATCGGAACGGCACCAAGCCCCAGAAGTGTCTCGAGCGTCGCCCGGCTGTTCAGATACCGGCGGCGGTTGGCGCTGTCTTCCAGCGTCACAAGAACCTGCGCGGTGGTGATCCCATGCGGGGCCAGAACCTCTTCGTAGGCACGCGCAAGACGAATTTGCCCGACAGCAGCCGCCGCCTGCGATTGTTCAAGCGCCAGCGTGCCCAGCCCCAGCCCCAGAACACCACGCCCCAGCGCAATTGAGCCGGACGACACCAGCACAACATCCACGCCCAATTTCTTGAGCCAGACCACGTCTTGCGCCAATGAAGCCAGCCAATCAGCCCGCAAACTACCGGTGGTACGATCCACCAGCAGAGCAGAACCAATCTTTATGACAACGCGTTTGGCCTCTGTCAGGGCTGCCAAGGCGCTTCCTCCCCCGCAGGTTTCTGACGCAACCGGTCATCGTCAATCTGCGCACGCAGGGCCCGCAGGACTTCGACGGTATTTGTTTGCGCCACACCAGACATCGTCATGACCTCAGCACCACATGCTTTTTCCAATTCAGCACCACATGCTTTTTCCAATTCAGCACGGGCACTTGCAAGCTCTTCCTCATCCAGCGCGTCAATCTTGTTAAGCACCGTGACACGCGGACGATCGGCCAGCTCTCCACCATAGGCCTCAAGCTCACCGATGATTGTCTGGTAGTCTTCGGTGATTGTCTCGGAGGTGCCGTCGACCAGATGCATCAGAACGGCGCAGCGCTCTACATGACCCAAAAAGCGGTGGCCAAGGCCACGGCCTTCATGGGCACCCTCGATCAAACCGGGAATGTCAGCGACCACGAATTCGGTGTTATCAACACCGACCACACCAAGGTTCGGGTGCAGCGTTGTGAAGGGATAGTCCGCAACTTTCGGGCGGGCGTTAGATGTCGCCGCCAGAAACGTGGATTTACCTGCATTGGGCAGACCCAGAAGCCCGACATCCGCAATCAGCTTTAGCCGCAGCCACAGAGTACGCTCCACCCCGTCCTGACCAGGGTTAGACCGGCGCGGTGCTTGGTTGGTCGCAGATTTAAAGTGCAGGTTACCCCAGCCGCCATTACCACCGCGCGCAAGCTCGACGCGTTGGCCAAGTTCGGTCATATCGGCCAGCACGGTCTCTTCGTCTTCGTCGAGGATTTCAGTGCCAACAGGCACGCGCAGGATGATATCCTCACCGTCCTTGCCGGTACGCTGTTTCCCCATACCGGGTTGACCGTTCTTGGCAAAAAAGTGTTGCTGATAGCGAAAATCGATAAGGGTGTTGAGACCATCCACAGCCACAGCCCAGACCGAACCGCCCCCGCCGCCATCGCCACCGTCGGGGCCGCCGAATTCGATATATTTCTCCCGCCGGAACGAGATACAGCCGCCGCCACCGGCACCGGAGCGGATGTAAACTTTGGCAAGATCGAGGAACTTCATATTATATCCTAAAGGTTTACTGCAGCTTGAGGCTGTAGGTCCATGTCGGCACTGTCGCATTGCGCGCAAGGCAAAAGATTTCAGCATCGCCCAGATAGGCGAAACCGGTGTTGGTAAGCACTTTGGCAGAGGCGGGATTGTCATGGAAGACGCTCGCGAACATTGCGGCATTACCAAGCGGATTTCCGGTCACAAGCGCCTGCACGGCATCAGAGGCTAAATGGGTTCCCCAGAAGGGCGGCGCAACCCAATAGCCGATCTCGGACTGGTTCCGGTCAAGCCGCATCAGGCTGATCACGCCCATAACCTCTTCACCGGATGTCCCACCGTCCATCACCCAGACATCCTCTTCGCGATCTGGCGCCATCGCCCGCTCGATAAAGCCGGCAATCAGGCCAGGCGGCAAAGGATGAGGCAATCGGGGCGTATGCATAGCCAACCGGATGTCAGCGGCATAATGCTCGATCCGCGTCAGATCGGACATCTGCACGGGACGCACTGCAAACCGTTCTGTAAACAGAGTTTTCTGTTGTGTCGAAATATCCATACTCAGAACTTTCCGCCAAATAAAACAAACAAAACCGAAGCAACCGTCAGCCCCGCGAGGGTCCACATCAAATAGGGCTCAGCACGCGTTCCTGCAACGGTGCGCGCAATTGCGCTACCGCCCAAGGTCCAGAGCGGATGCATGACCATCTGACAGGCCAACAACACGGCCGCAACTGTTGCAGTCGCTGCCAGTGTCGGCACATCAGGCCCAACGAAGGCCGTAAAACTGCCGACAATCATCGCCCATGCTTTCGGGTTCAGAGGATGGACAATCAACCCCGCTGCAAAGCCCGGCACAGACGTTGCAGCATCCCCATGCCCCAGACGCAGGTTCGCCACCTTCCACGCAAGCCAGATAATATAGGCAGCCGATAGATACTTGAGCGCGGTAAACACGCCCGGAGCAGCCTCTGCCAGCTCCATCAGACCAAAACCGATCGGCCAGATGATCAACTGCTTGCCCAGAGCCACACCCGCCACGAAAGGCAGCGCCGCACGAAATCCAAAGCGCGCGCCCGTGGCAAGCAACGCCATATTCGCAGGACCGGGTGTACCTACCTGACTGGCCGCAAAAACGGTCAGTGGAACGAGAGCGATGCTCATACCCCGATACCTACGTATTCCGCATTCAAGAGGCCCATGATGACGTCATCTTGCCATTTCTGCCCCACCTTTGACGACTGCCTCTCTCGACCTTCCTCGACAAAGCCCACCTTGCGGAACGCCACAATTGCACGGGTGTTGGATGCCAGAACCCGTACAGCCACACGATGCAGTCGCATTGTTTCAAAGGCATGACGCAACAGCAGGTGAATTGCGCGTGGGCCGATCCCCTGCCCCAGCTTTTTAGGATCAAGAATGGAAATTTCCATCTCGGCGCGGCGGTCTTCAATCACATGGCCTTGCAACCGGATTTCACCGATTAACGCGCCCTGCTCCTCTATCACCCACGCCAGAGGCTGGGCCGACAGAGACCCGAACCAGCCTTCTGCTTCAGCCGTCGAAATCGGCTTTGGATCGCCCAGCGGTATACCAAACATCTGGGTGATTTCGGGGACGCGCCCCAACGTTTTGCGCGCTGCGATGTCGGCCTGAACCGGCGCACGCAGGCGAAGACCCTTACGAGCCAACTCTGGAATGGTATCTGATCTAGACATAGGTCGCTCTCCTGAGGGAGTGACAAGAACGAAAAAGGGACCGGCGTCTCCGCCGATCCCTGATATTGTATCATTCTACGGGTACGGCTTATTCAGCAGCTTCCGCTACCGGTACGATAGAAATGAATGTGCGGTTTTTCAGGCCCTTGTGGAACTGAACGTTGCCGTCAACAGTTGCGAAGATCGTGTGATCTTTGCCCATGCCCACGTTCTGGCCAGGCCAGAATTTGGTGCCGCGCTGACGCACGATGATGTTGCCAGGAACGACAACTTCGCCGCCATATTTTTTAACGCCAAGGCGACGACCAGCTGAGTCGCGCCCGTTACGGGATGAGCCGCCTGCTTTTTTGTGTGCCATTAGGTCTCTCCTTAGCCTTTTGCCAGATCTTTGGCCTGTGCGATCCAGTCTTCACGACCGACACGACCTTTGAACGACAGTTTCTCTTCAATCGCTTCTACGTCAGCATCTGTCCACGCCGCAATCTGTGCGAATGTGGTGATGCCTGCGTCATTCAGCTTGCCAACAATGACAGGGCCGACGCCGGAGATCTGGGACAGATCGTCGCCTTCACCCTTTGCAGCTTTCTTCGCCTTGGCAGGCTTTTCAGCTTTCTCGGCTTTAGGGGCCGCTGCTTTTGCAGGCTTTGCTGCTTTAGCTTTTTTCGCAGGTGCCGCCTCAACGGATTTACCTGTGATGGCTGCAACTGCCGCTGCGGATACGGAACCCGTGCCGATGGCTGCCGCTACGCCGGATTTACCTGCGCCGGATGCCATGATCTCGGTGATCTTTACCAGCGTCAGTTTCTGACGGTGGCCTTTGGTGCGCTTGGAAGAGTGCTTCCGGCGACGCTTGACGAAGTGGATAACTTTCTCGCCTTTGATCTGGTCGACAACTTCGGCTTGAACGCCGGCGTCTTCGATCATGGGCGCGCCAACCTGTGGGTTGTCGCCACCAAGCATCAGCACTTCGTTGAATTGAACTGTCTCACCGGCAGATGCCGCAATACGCTCTACGCGGAGCATGTCGCCCGCTTGAACTTTATATTGCTTACCGCCTGTTTTCAGGACCGCAAACATAGGTCTTCCTTCACATTTTCCGCGTCTTGTGGCCCCCGGTAACCGGGTGTTCGCGAGGGGTATGCCCCTCACCGTCAGACAGCGCGCCCTTGGGCGTCATTAACAAAACCCCGGAATCGGGAATTCCCGCCGAGTTGCGCGCTTATCAGCGGATCAGGGGCGCAAGTCAAGCGGTGGCAAACAGATAAACAGGCTAAAGCTCTTCTGCGGCCATATTCATCGCCATTGCACGGCCAAGCGCGTAGGAGATATCTTCGTAAAGCGGATCAAATCCGGCAAAGAACCCGTTGTTAAGCGCACGCCCGGCCTCGGATTCCGCAAAATCGGCATAAGATGTCAGTTCTTCTAGGCTGAGTGGGCTGTAGGCCAGCGTCAAAAAAGCTCCAAGCCATATGTTCGTGTCTTCGGTGATTGCCTCGCGCTCGGACAAGACATCATCAAGAATTTCTTCATCGCTCATTGTATAGACATCACCATCCACCAATGCGCGCAGGAACTGGTAGTTAGAGTTGAGCGCAGAGGTAACGTTGCGGTTGATCAGATCACCCGCCTTGATCATCCGGTTGATCTGCACGAGGCGCACATCGTTGCTGTCTTGTTGTTTAACGAATTTCGCGCGGGCCTGAGCTTCTATTTCAGGATCAGCCAAGGCACGCCGTGCCGCATTTTCAAACGTGATGATCTGGCTACCCAATTCGGATGCAAAAAACGCAATCGCGGCTTCAAGAACCTCGCCTTCCAGCGCGGGTTCAAGACCGGCGCGAATGCCTTCTGCAATGCGATCCACATCATAAATGCGCGTCACCTGCCCCGCCCACGCCGGACCACCCTGCCCCTCAAGCCAGTCATCGTTCAACGTCGCCCCGAACTGAAGCCCCTCTTCATGCAGAATGCCGCTCAGCTCGCGGATCTGCAGCACATCCATGAGCACCGTGTGCCGCGCGCCCGCCCAAAGCGGCAAGGCGGTCAGCATGATCAGAAAAATGGCCAGCAGTTTGCGCATCTTACTATAGATCCTGACTAGGCTGCATCTGGCGCAAACGTTCTGCGACGGCTTCAAATCTGTTGGCCATAATCTCGTACTGCACCGCGTTCATCAATGAATAAACCTGCTGCATATCGGGGTGTTCCAACGCCTCGGCGTAGGCGACCATCTCTTCGTCTGAGAACGCTTGATACGTATAAGCCGCCCCTTCAAGCGCGCTTTGGCGCAAGTTGGCCCGCAGCTCCTCTTCTTGGGATTGCATTGCTTCGCGCAGATCAGGCTCGTCCATTTGAAGTTCGATCACGCCTGCACCCGCCGCAGCCATCAGGAACCTGATCTGGACCTCCTGAATAGACTTGAGCGAGCTTTCCTCGCTGCCGCTGGCACGGTTCAGCCGCTCCAGAATGGCAACGCGCTCTGAACCAATGCGGTTAAGCCCCTCGATGATCTGCGCACCGCTTTCGGATTTGAGGCCATCTTCCTCAATCATATGAGAACTGTTTTCTGCAACGACCAGCCGTTTTCCCAGATCAGACGCATAAAAATCTGCCGCATGGGTCAGCAATTGCTCCGTGAGGGTTTTTTGCAGGATATCAAGCGCCATGTCATGCATCAGTTGGGTCTTGAACACCTCGGACACAAGGCGCTTCCATTCCGATCCGAAATCCTCGGCTTGCAAACCCAGCATTTGCGGCGCGGCATCCGCAGACAACCGGATGCTCTCCAGCGCCACATCAAAACCGGTCACTTCCAGAAATGCTTCAACCTGCGCGCGCTCAGCGGGCTCTGCCGTGGCTGATAACGCACAAATACCCAGCATGAGGGCTGTGAGGGGGATCATTAATACCTGACGTATCGATTGCATGGGGGGTCCTTTGCAAATTGCCGCCTTTAACGTAGCTCTTCTACAAGGCGCTGCAATGAAAATCCCCCAGAACAGCAAAGATGCGCAGGCAGCCTCTTGCTCCGGTCTAAAAAGCCAACTAAACGAGCGCTCCAAGACCCCCGCGGAGAGGTGCCGGAGTGGTCGAACGGGGCGGTCTCGAAAACCGTTGAGGGTGCAAGCCTTCCCAGGGTTCGAATCCCTGTCTCTCCGCCATAATCTTTGAAATCATTAAATATTATCCAATCAGGAAATCCGACTGCGGAACCGGTGACAGTTTTCATGCGATGGTCTCAGGGTGCCCACACGCGCTATGTCACGCATTCGTGAAGATCTTGATGGCCGATCATGGACAAAAGAACGCATAACAGCGAATTGGAAGCTGGAAACTACAAGCTTCCGTTGACGCCCTTACACCGCGAAGCGATGCTTGACCTAGTTCTTGCGTGGGGAACGCTTAACGGCGCTGAGGCAACGCTTTTGGCGCAACTCGTGCAAGTTCCATATCACGAAGCCGCCGACTTGATCGGCAAGAAAATAGGTTCAGGGAAGCCTGCCGAAATGATCCGCCTAATCAAACAGGTTGATTCTGCGGAGAAAGCTACGAAGTTCCTAAAGAAGCACAATGGGCTTTATGACCGCCATTCGAAAGTAAAATGTTCAGCACGTATTACCTCTGCTAGCCGAACCAGAAGCTGCATGGACGCGCGTCGGATTTGCCCTCTAAACGCTCGCCATCTGCAAACCAATTGGCTAAAATTTGCTCAACGCGTAACATTTAAGTGGCCGCATCAGCGGGATTGAACATCCACCTCGCGCAACATGTGATGCCAAGCCTCACGAAACCGGCTTTCCAGTTGCAAGGTCTTCTGCTTGCTCCAGTTTGGCGCGTCTATCCTTCCACATCGGGCTTCATGTGTAATCAGCTCGCGCAATATCGAGGCGTTTTTTCCATCAAACAGAACCGCGCCGCGCTGTTCATGATCCCTCAGACCATCAATATTACTGCAAAGTAATCTACGCCCGCTTGCCAGCGTTTCGATGGCCACCAGGCCGTAGGCTTCCCAGCGCGAGGGCATGACGACGACATCAATTGACTCAAGTGCAGCGGTTGCATCCTCATAAAATCCACGAAAAACAATGCGGGGATCGTCGCCTGCGAGGGATCTGAGTGCGACCTCTTCTGCACCTTCTCCGATGATATGCAGTGCAATATCGGGATCCGCGCACTGGCGAAACGCCTTTATCAAAGTATCAAACCCTTTTTGCCCGTCCAGCCGGCCAATCGCTCCAAAAACACGTGCTTGGTTTGTAGACGCCGGCAAGGACCGAAAGGCATCCAGATCGACGCAAGACTGGATGGTTGAAAGTTTTTCGCCCCTGATAAGACGACTTGCGATCATCCAGTCTGCTTGTCCCTTGCTGACACTCACCACGCGGTCGAACAATTCATAAGCTGTTTTCAGCAAACGGATAAAGCGGCGCTTATGTGTCACGTTGTGGGCTACAAATCCTTCTGTATAGCTGTGCTCGACGTGGATAAGCGGAACCCGCGCAAACCGCATGCGAAGGGTCATCAGTGACGGCAACGCAGACCAAGAGACCGTCAGGTGTGAAACGACGACATCCGCAGCCCCGACAGGCCAGGAAAGTGATCCACGTTTGACAAACTTGACTTCATGCGTTGCTGTCTTGGCCATTTCCGGATCGGACCGAAGAAAATCCAGAACACGCATCACGCCGCCAGCGGTGGTATCGTCCACAAGGTGCAAAACGGTTGGCAGCTCCTTCATGACTTTGCGCCTCGCTTTTCCATAAGTGCATCCAGGGCAAGGGGGCCTGCAGTGCGCAAAATCGCTGCTGCAGCAATCGTCGTGAGCGTTTTGCGCGGCTCTTCCCAAAACGGCAGCCAAGACGCTTTGACAGATTGCGCAACCAGATCGACAGCACGCGCGGTGTCTTTGTCACTGATTGCGCGGCGGGCAAGATAGCGGAGCTGGTACGCGCGGGCCGTTTTGGTATGTTTGGCAAAGAACCCCGGCGAAATCAGGGCAAGTTTTGCGACCATCCGTTCCCAAGCGGCCAATTGCAGATCGGTTGCAGAGGACAAGGCGCCCGCGCTGATGCGATATTGTGTGAGATGTCCCTCAATACCCTCGAAATGCCAGCCGGTTGTGAGGGCGATCCGCAACCAGCATTCGATATCCTCGGACTGTCGGAATGTCTCGTCAAAATACCAGTCGCGCGATTGCTCGGATGCAGGGCGGTGGGCGATTGCGTCGAACACCGCACGGCGAATGACAGGAGCTGACCCGTTTCCAATAGGATTGCGTTTAAAGATATGTGCCGCGGTGATATTTTTGAGGCGCGGGCTCTGGTTTATGCCAAGGGCAATGCCGTTGTCGTCGATCATACAAGAACCAGAGTAGCTCACACCAATTTGTGGTGCAGATTGCAAATGCGCTACGTGTTCGGCCAACTTTTCCGGCAACCACAAGTCGTCGGCATCGCAAAAACCGATAAACTCACCGGATGCGGCAGCGATGCCAGTGTTGCGCGCGCCCGCAAGGCCGCGATTGCGTTGGGTGATGACTTTTATGTGGGACCGGTTCGCATAGTCGCGCAACAGCGACGCGGTCGTATCGGTAGAGCCGTCATTCACCACGATAATTTCTACGTCTCTAAAGGTCTGAGCGCACAGAGCGTCTAGTGTGGCACGCAAGGTTTTGGCCACGTTAAACGCAGGCACTATGACAGAGGCTATGGGCATGAGGTGCTCCTAATCGGGAGGGTTAGCGTGAGAACAGAATTTGAGAGAGCCGGGAGGGAAGAACGGGGACAAGCATGGCACCTGCCAATGTGGCAAGGCCGCGCCACGGGGTGCTAAAGAAGCCAGCGGGACTGCGCATCACCCCCTTGAAAGCGAAACGCAAAGGTAGCAGACGCCCCTGCCCCAAGCGCAAAGCCCGGCGGCACAGATAGCGTAGAAAAATCGCGTCAGAGCGCCGTGTCGGGGCGTGTCCGAACCGGCCAGCTGTGCGGATGGCGTCTTTGCGACCCTGTTGCATGGCGCGCAGATTGGCGGAGAGGCCGTAAGGGCTGCTGCGATACCATGTTTGAAGCGCATCGATGCCAACCACTTGCGCGCCAGTGCCGACAAGACGGATCAGCCAGTCAAGATCCTCGTTGTGGACCATCTCCTCGTTAAAGCCACCTGTGCGCAGAAAGGCATCTCGGCGCACGGCAATGTTGGACATGGTGCAAACGGGGTTTTCCCCCAACAGCATCTGAATGCTCAGCGGCGTGGCAGGGATTGTAGAAGTGGCAGTGACTTCGGCAGGATCATCTTGGAAAAAGGCGACCTGTCCAAAGGCTGCGTCGATGTCGGGTGTGTCAAAGCAGTCGTTTAGCTGGCCAAGTTTTTCGGGCCCCCAAATGTCATCCGCATCGCAGAAGGCAATCACGTCACCTGTGGCGAAGGTAAGCGCCCCTAGGTTTCGCGCCCGGCTGGGGCCTTTACCCACATTGTGGATGACGCGGATGCGCGGATCGAGGCTGCGTGCAGTATGCAGGACCTCCAGCGTTGCATCCGTTGAGCCATCATCCACACAGATGACTTCCCAATCCTGACAGGTCTGGGCCTGAATGCTTTGCAAGGTCGCTTGGAGGGTGAGAGCGGCATTGTAGCATGGAATGATGATTGAGAAGTCCCTCATGACTGTACCTGCGGGTAAGAGGGGAACAGATCGTTTTGAAGAATTTTGAGAGCACCGAGCAGCATGAGCCCCCCCGTTACGACAACGTATCCGACAGCCATTGCAGTGAGACCGAAGGGGGCGAAAAGCAGTGTGCTAGACAGCACCGCTGCGGCGAGTGTGGCAGTCATCCAAAGCTCTACCTGCGGCTTGCCACACACCCGCAACCAGCCTGCGGCAGTGGTCCAGAGTGTCGTGGGGATAGCAACAAGGCAGAGGATTGAAACCAGCGGAGCCACGTCTTCCCAACCCTCGCCCAGCAATGCAGGCACATAGTAAGGAGCGAGTGCAGACTGCAAGATGACGACCGGAGCGATCAGCCCAAGGCCCACAACAATGCTTTGACGCATGGCGGCACCAGTATCACGGGACTGGCTGAGGTGCGGAAACACAACAGTGGAAAATGCCGTTGCGAATGCATTGGACAGGCTCAAACCAGCATTGAAAGCCATGAAGTAAAGGCCAAGTGCCTGAGGTCCGAGGGCAAGACCGACAACGATCTTGTCGCCTTGCAAGCGCAGCACTTTGACAACTTCTACACCCAGTACAGCCCAGCCGTAGGAAATGAAGGGCCGCAAAGGGGCAGGTTTGATGCCTGCCTTTGGCGCCCAAGGATGTAGGGCGCGAACAGCGACAAGCCAAATAGGTGCAGATAGAACACGCGGCAAGATGAGAGCGAGAGCGGAGGGATATATCAGCACCAATGCAACGGAAAGCAGATTAGCGCCCACAATTTGTGCGCCGCCGATGGCAGCGGTTTGGCGCAGCTTGCCTGCGCGCATCGCAAGTGCCACATGGACCAGACCTGCAGGCATCAACAGATACTCAAGCCCCATAACGAAGATGAGACCGGCAAGCACAGCACTGCCGCCCGATAGGTAGAGTACAGCGGCTATTAGGGCTTGAGCCGCGAAAAGACCAAAGCACCAGAGCCAGAAGATACGGCGCGCGGCCGTGCATGTTGCTTCCAGCGCTTCGTCGCTAGCGACAATAATGCGTTGACCAACGCCATTTTCGGTCAGAGCCTTGAGAAGATCGCCTGCCGCCAGCGCCGATGCCGCGATGCCGATCTGCGTCAGATCCAATGTGCGGGCCACGGCGACAACAACAAAAAGACGCGACGCCTTGGCGGCCACTTCTGATGCGCCGTAAGCGATCAAGTTAGTCGCAAAATGTTTTGTTGTCTCGGCGAAGGGCACTGTCGGGTCTTTCCAGTTATGTTGCCCTAACCTAGCCCGCAGCCATCCTTGCTGTCTCGGTCCCTGCAGGACAGGCCGCAAGCGCAAAAGGAGCGCCCCCTACCCGTCGGGATAGGGTTTAAAATCGCATGTTTTGTGGCTCGATAACCCTGCTGAACCTATGGTACACTCAGCCATCTTCAGGAGTCCTTCATGGCAAAAAGATCCACACTGTCCAGCGCGATCAGCGTATTACTCATGACAAGTGCATGTGCCAGTTTCGACCAGCCTGACAACCTCGAGCCGGTGGCGCAGGGCGATGGCTATCAGGCGCAATACCGTGAGCCAGATGTCACGCGACGGCAGGCCGACTTGCTGCGCTCAGAGGAAATCAACCTGCAAAAATGTCTGCCGCTTGGTGGGACTGCGGGCAAAGGGTCCGGCATTGCCGCAAGTGCATTGAAAGGTGAACGCTTGTCGAGGAATGATCTGCTGGATGTGCGGATCAGTGACGATGATACATTCAACGGAAACTATGTCGTCTCGCGGGACGGGATGCTCAAATTGCCTTTCCTGCCGCCTATCCGCGCTCAGGGCCGCAGCACTGCGGAAGTCGAAGCAGACATTGCCACGGCATTGGTTGCGGATCAGTTTTATCAAACGCGACCCAGAATATCAGTTCGCGCGACTGATTTCGCCTCGGTTTCTATTGGCGTGTCAGGTGCAGTCTTTGAGCCGCATGTAGTCGAGATTGGCGGCGTGCGCGGAGATACCGTCGACAGCCAGCGACAGGTCGCCTCTGGCGCGTCAACCGAAGGGCGCAACCTCTCCGCTGCTTTGAGAGCGGCTGGTGGTGTACGGCCTGATGCCGATATCTCGGCGGTGGAAGTACGACGGGGAGGCAAGCTTTACCGGTTGGACATGCGCGGTGTTTTTGAAGGCAGCAATAGCGTAGACATTATGCTGCTGACAGGTGACGAGGTGCGCGTGCCAAGCCGTCAGTGTTTCCAAGACGACCTCATGCGCCCCAGCCCGATCAGCCCGCCAGGCGTGAGCCTGTTTTTGTCCAACCTGACACAACCCGCGCAGAATAACGCGGCATCCGCCATAGGCCAGACCGTGCGTCAGGTGCCGTATGGTTCGCGTTATATTCAGGCCGTGATTGACGCCAACTGTGTTGGTGGCGCGCGGACGACCAGCGCAAACCGTTCTGCAGTCTTGTTCTCGCGCAATCCGGTCTCTGGCGTGTCAGTGGTCATTGAACGCAATATCGAAAACCTGCTGCGCCGTGCCGACCGCGATGATTTCGATCCATATCTGCTGCCCGGCGATGCGATGGCGTGTTATGACAGCACGGTAACCAACCTTGCCGAGATCGGGCGTGTGATTGGGATGGTAACTCTTATTCCGTAAGGGCGATTTCGGACAATGCCTTTTTGCTGCGCTTCCAAAGATCGGGCAGTGTGGTGATCGCGGCTAACACCTTGGCATCTTCACCGGCTTTTGCCGCCTCTTCCATAGAGAGCAGTGCGGCGCGAAAACGGGTTGCACCAAAAAGGGCAGCGCTGCCTGCGATCCTATGGGCTTGCGCAGCGATTTCTCCACGGTCAAGATGCGTATCACTTTGCAGCCATTCGATCATCTGATCGACTTCCCCTGTATAGCGCGCAAGCAGTTTGGGAAGGTTCTCAGCCCCGACAGCCTCCAAGGTTTCAAGCATGTGCGCGTCATCAACCAAGACAGAGACGTCTTCCAAGGCTGGTTCGGGCGCGTCTCCCATCATTGTGCGAAGATCCGCTTTCCTAAGCGGTTTGGTGAGCACGTCATCCATGCCATGAGCAATGAAATCGTCACGCTCTGACGGCATGGCATTGGCGGTCAAAGCAACAATGCGGGACCGACAGGATGCGCCCTTGCCTTCTCTGATCCGGCGCGTGGCAGTGCGTCCGTCAAGCACCGGCATACTGATATCCATCAAAATCAGGTCGAACTTTTCATGCGTGGCCATATCGACGCCTTGCTGGCCGTCGTGTGCTTCTGACACATGATGGCCGTCTGCCTGCAACATCTCACGCGCAACAAAGCGGTTGATCTCGTTATCCTCGACGATAAGCACCCGCTGCGGAGCAATAGGCGCATGGCTGTTTGCACCATGATCGTTTCTGGAAGTGGCCTGAGCTTTGGTGGCGGGGACAGTTACGCGGAATGTAGTTCCCTGCCCCACAACGCTTGCCACATCAATCTCACCGCCCAAGACGTTCACGAACCGCTTGGCGATGCTCAGGCCAAGGCCCGAGCCGCCCACTTCCCGGTCGTAGGCGGCATTACCGGTTACAAAATCATCGAAAATGCGGTCTTGCAGCTCATCGGGGATGCCCGTGCCCGTGTCCTCAATCTCGAAAGAGATTTCATCATTATGCCAACTCACGGTGACGGATACCCGTCCGCGTTTGGTGAATTTTACAGCGTTGCCAATAACATTCATCAGCACATGCTGAAGGCGGTCGCTGTCGGATGTAATCCAGTGTTGTGGAAGACCGTTCCAGCCCCAGTCCAATGTGGTTTCCTGGGTCGACGCCATTCCGCTTTGGCTGTCGATGATATCCTGGAGCAGGTCGGAGATGTTCATAGGCTCAAGCTTTGCGCTGACCTTCCCCGAGTCGTAGCGGGTGATATCCAGAACATCGGAAACATGGCTAAGAAGCAGACGGCCCGATGTTTCCATATTGCGCATATAGGTGTCTTGTTTTGTGCTGACGGGGGTATCGCGCATCAGGCTCAGGTTGCCCAGCAAACCATTGAGAGGTGTGCGAATTTCGTGGCTCATGGTGGCAAGGAACTCGGAGCGGCTTTTCTCACCTGCAATGGCCTTGTCGCGCGCATCGACCAATTCGGCCTCATCCAACTTCTGCTGTGTAATATCGCGCAGAAAAGCAATAAACATCTCACCCTGAGCGCTGACCGCGGACTGGACCGCAAGCTCCACAGGAAAGATGGAGCCATCGGCGCGTTTCGCCACTAGCTCTACCCTGCCCTTACCAACCACACGTTTTTCGCCGCCTGCGCGCATTCGGGCCATTCCCGCATCGTGGCTTGCGCGCAGGTGGTCAGGTATTATGATCGCACCAAGTTCGTGACCGATCACATCCTGAGCGCGGTACCCGAAAATATCTTCGGCGGCGGGGCTGAATTCAATGATGGTGCCTGTTTCGTCGCTCACGATCACACCATCCAGAGAGGCTTGCAGGACAGTATTCATCCGTGACGTTGTCTGGCTCCGTTCGCGTTCATTGCGCACAAGCTTTCTGTTCAACCGCACAAAGTGCAATACCGACAAGCCCAGTGCGGCGATCAAGGCAGCCAGAGTGAGAGCCAATTCGATCATCGTGCGAGCAACATCGTTGCGCTGCTGGTCCGCCTTGCGGGCAAAGATTTTCAGACCCGAATTAGACAATCTACGCACATCGGGCCTGATGTCTTGAACAAGGGCAGCCAGCCGAGGCATCTGGCCTGTAAGCTCTACATCGGATGTATCAATATAGAGAACCGCAGTGTCCAGCCACGTCTCAATTTTGCCCAGCGTTTCCATGAACTCTGTATCCTGGCGCAACTCTTCAAAAACATGGGCCGTGGAAACGGTGTTGATCCTGCTGTAAAATATATCAAACCGCCGCCGTATCCCCGGCAGGTCTGCCCCGACCCTGATACGGCCTGCGAACTCCTGAAATTCAACTTCGGTTTGCGAAAGCGACCATTGAACATTATCGGAACTGGCTGAGCTTAGCTCTTCGATCTCGCTACGCACGGTCCATGTCAGAAAGGCAATAGCCAGCAAAACAACAAGACCGGCCAAGACAATTAATGCCTGGCCGGGTTTGATGCTTGTCTTCATAAGGTTCGCCACAGTTGTCCCTGCTTTTTTGAAATGCTCCACTAGGGGTTACTGGACCACTTCAATTCTGTCGAGTTGCCAGATGCTGCGAGAATAGATCACTTCGGTGCGGTAGTCGGTATTTGCGTCATAGGGATACACGATCCAAAGCGGGCCTTTATCGCGGACTGACATTTCTTCACCATTCAACTTCATCGCAATGATCGGCCCATTTTCCACAGCATCCGAAAGCGGTATTTCCACGGTATAGTCGTTAATTGCAGTCGCGAGCAGCTTGCCCTCTTCGGCACCGATTGCGTCGGTAATAGCAGCCAGTGATACGCCTTCGAACGTCTGCGCGCCGTCAGTCCAGATCGTTGTTGTCTCAATGACTTCAAGGTCAAAAGCCTCAAGTGCGGCGCGATCGAAGGTCTGCGTTTTCCCGTCAAAGGTCACGGTAAGTAGCGCTTCTTCGGCCTGCGCCGACGTGCCGAAGCCGATGACAAAGGCCGTTGCGACCAGACAGGTGTAGATGCGGTGTAACATAAGTAACTCCTAATGCTTGCTTCGAGCTTGATGTCACACCAAGCCCCAACTTGCATCTGAGCATCGGGATAGAGACCTATCCTTTCGGATAGATCAGGCTTCAGATGGCCAGTTCATGCAAATCTAATTTCGCTGGTGATGTAGATGAAAAATCCCGGAATGCTGATTCCACCCAGCAAGCTATCTGGACGCGGCCTAATGTGCGCCACGCCCTGTCAGGACCGCGCGGAATGTGAGTGCTATGAGGATCAGGTCGAGCAGGATCGTCCGCTTGGTCACATATGCAAGATCCATTTCGATCATCTGATCAAAGCCGATCTCGGCGCGGCCGGATACCTGCCAGATGCCTGTGATACCGGGCTTCACAGCCAGACGGCCGAATGCACGCTGTGGATAAGCGTTAACTTCGCACGGCAACGCGGGGCGCGGGCCGACAATCGACATCTGCCCCCGCAGTACGTTGAGGATTTGCGGCAGCTCGTCGATGGACGAACGGCGAATGAAGCGGCCCACACGTGTGATACGCGGATCGTCTGCCGACTTAAAGCAGAGGCCTTCCCGATCTGATCCGGTCAGAACGCCTGCACGCAGGGCTTCTGCGTCCGAAACCATGGAGCGGAACTTCACCATCGTGAAGGGGCGACCGTTCTGGCCAATACGGGTTTGGGTGAACAACACCGGGCCTTTGCTTTCAGCCTTTACGGCTAGCGCGGTAAGCGCGAGGATCGGAGACAGGACAACAAGCGCAGTGAGGGATAACGAGATATCGAGGGCGCGCTGTGCAACTGCTTTGGCTGGAAGCGCGAAAGCGGCTTGTTTAGCAGCACGTGCAAGAAAGCTCGGATTGCCCGCAA
>Ga0209345_10001578_pt1 | contig 26909 bp, 23 predicted proteins | sample Cruoilmetagenom7_FD_187294 | JGI IMG/M metagenome (GOLD analysis project Ga0209345, IMG submission 187294) | Oil polluted marine microbial communities from Coal Oil Point, Santa Barbara, California, USA - Sample 7 (SPAdes) (version 2) | ecosystem: Environmental > Aquatic > Marine > Oil seeps ...
GCAAGCATCTCTTACGCTCAATAAGAGTTAAGCAGTTTTATCTTTTAAAAGTTTTTTTATTTTTTTAATATCATACATATTTAGAGAGTAGCTATCATTCATAACCTTATTTATATGATATACCTCTGTTACAGTTATACCATATGGGTCTTTTTTCTCTTTAGACATAACACCATCGTCATCAAAAGAGTATAAAAGTAGATTTTTACGTGTTTTTTGTATATAGTAAGTTAAAACAATCTCATCTGAGTGTTTTTTCTCTATTGCTACAACAACTCTTTGCTCGGCTTGATAATCATCAATATTTAAATCTAATAACTCAGCGGACTCTTCAATACTCATATAACCTATATAAAACTTGTTATAAAGATCATGATATCTTTGAATTTTATGATTCATTAGAAAGTACATATCTAAAACATGTTTCTTGTGTGATCTTATAGTTTTAGTAATCCATGTCATAGTATTATAGTATCTAAATGGATGTACTTTTAATTTATGTGCTTCAAGCATTTTCTCAGACTTGATAATCTCTGTTGGTTTTAGCTTCTTGGCATGTGGATTTTGAATGTAATCTAACACATTTTGAGCAGAGAACTCATCCGTAAACCATACCTTACAATATGATGGAAACTGCTTTGTTCCTGTAGCACCACTATTTAAAATAATAAGAGCCTTAACTTCATAATTTGGGAAAATAATCTCTAGAAGGGCCTTTTTCTTTCTAAGTCTTTTTCTAAGTTTTATAACTGATTTAACAAGAGTCATCTCAACAAAGTACAGTTCTTTGTCTTTTGTAATCATCATAGCATCAAATTCACTGATTTCTCTACTTTTAGTTCTATAAACAATTTGTTGTTTTTCACTTATAGAGAGTGTATTTGGATGTGATTTAAATCTATTTTGATGATAACCTTTTAGTATAAACTTATCTACCGCATCATTTTGTTCAGCATATCTCAGTAATTTTTCATATATGAAATTTTCAAACACTTCACCTTCAAAAGAACGAAATGAACTCATATACGAAGGGTCTTCTTTATCTATACCCTTTTTAATTAATGACAAAAGATGTTTTGTATTATAATCATAATGAAAAAGGTTATCTGATATATCAGAATCATCTAATGTTCTAATCGACTTAGAAATTTCAAGCATTGTTAAGCCATCTCCCCATTTTTAAAAAACTCATCTATAATGTCCCTATACTCTTGTATATCACTTATATGATTAACTTCATCTCTAAGCTTTGAAGCACCGCGATAACCTTTTGTATAAGTATGAGTATGTTTTCTAAACATTGCAACTCCGTGCTGTCCATAAAACTCTATCATTTTATCGTAATGTTCCATTATTATCTCATGTTTTAATGAAAAAGATATATCTTCTTCACCACTACGAAGTTGATGAAATATCCATGGTGCTCCAACGGCTCCACGACCTATCATAACACCATCACTTCCAGTGTGCTCTAAAACCCATTTAGCCTTCTCGTAAGAGTCAATATCACCATTTGCTATAACTGGTATTGACACACTCTCTTTAATCTCTTTAATCGCATCATAATCAACTGCTGCTTTAAACTTACCCGCACGAGTTCTTCCATGAACTGCAATAAAGTCAGCACCACTATCTTCAACCATCTTTGCAATATCTATATGGTTCTTTTTCTCAAACCCAAGTCTAATCTTTGCACTTGTCATGCTTTTATTTGAAGTATCTTTTATTGTTCTAATAATTGAGCCCATAAGAGGTAAATCAAGCAGTAGTGAACTACCACTTCCATGACCTACAACTTTGGGTACAGGGCAACCACAGTTTAAGTCTATTATATCGATACCATCATATTCATTTAAAATTTCCACTGCACCTTTTACTATATCTACATTTGATCCAGATATTTGAACAGAGTAAGGGTCTTCAATAGGACTTTTTTCAAGCATATGTAGTGTTTTTTTAGAATTATGCACTAAAGCATTAGAGCTTAACATCTCACTTACAGTTAAATCTGCTCCAAATTTCTTAACAACACTTCTAAATGGTAAATCTGTAAATCCTGCAAGAGGAGCCAATACATAGATTGGCTTATCAAATGAGAGTTTTGCTGACATCAATATTTATATAAAAAGATTGATATTAAAGTTTTTATTACACTCTTTTAGAGCACGATAAGCTTTAAAGTTTAGATACTCATCAGGCTGTGATATATCAAGAATTGCATTAGCAGGTTCTAGCATCTCTAAATCAAATAAAGTAAATAAGTAAGCATCCACAGCCTCATCTTTTTCATCACTAATTGTCTCAAAAAGTTTGATTCTCTGCTCAGGAATCATACCAAGAGATAAAGTTGATGATATTTTTATATAATCATCAGAATCTAATTCTAACATTTCCAATAAACTTATCAATGATTCGTTAGATATCTCTAATGTATTTTCATCGGCATTTACACGAGCTAAAATCTCATAAAGTGACGCATCACTCATATATGATTTATAATTTTCAATAGCATATAAAGGTGAAGTTTTAACAAAATCAACATAAACATCATGCAGAAGTTCTGCATCATATTTATCAGGGCTACTTAAAACATCTTCATGACTCAGTTCACCAGCATTATATTTATTTCTATTATTTTGAATAACTAAATGATTATCTACTGATAATGACAGTTTTTTCAAATCAACAATCTCACCATTATCTATATCTTCTATTAGTTTAATGGTTGCACTAATTTTTTCATCATCTACACTAGAACTAATAGTAGTATTTGGAAATAATCTAGTATTATCAACAAGTGTACCTAGTAGTTTATATCTAGGTGTCTTAAACATGTGGTTTCTATTTTCTTTACCTAAAAAAGCATCTACAATAGACTCTATAATCTTTTCATGATCTTTTTCATATTTACGAAGTCTCAAACTTCCCATGATTGAATAAAAAGAGATATGGATAACACTTGCTATATACAATATAATAAGTGGTATCATAACCCAGATAGCAACAGATAGTGATGGCATAACAATACCAAAAATATTTATACTGATATGTTCGTCAGATACGAACGCACCTACATACCATCCAACTAAAACAATAAGTATAAACGATGCAATCGTATATCTTTTTATATGCATAATAAGTTTCCTTAGTTAGTTTTTTCTACTATCTCTCTACAGTCTATACAATATATGGCATGTGGTTTTACTTTTAATCTCTGAAAACCAATATCATCTTCACACATCCCACAGATACCATAGTCACCTACAGAGATTTTACCTAAAGCGACATTTATCTCTCTTAGTTCTTGCTCTTGTTGCTGAACTATTGCACTTTCAATCATAGAGTTATTATTTACTGATGCATGATCACCTTCATCATTTAGTTCAAGTGAATTTAGTTGATCTAATTCATCATTAACACCGTTAATATTTTTAGCTATTTGATCTTTACGACTATTTAAAATCTCTTTAAAATAGTTTAATTCGCTCTCTTGCAATGTTTATCCTTATATGTGTGTTTACTTATGGTATGGATGGTTACTAAGTATAGAAAAACCTCTATAAATCTGTTCTAGCAAAACTGCTTTTGCTATTTTATGACTCATAGTTAATTTACTTAAACTTATAACTGCATCACTCTTTTTTAAAAACTCATTTTCAAAACCATAAGCTCCACCAATGAAAAATTTAATGGACATTTTATCATTTAATAGCTTACTAAACTCAAAACTATCGATTAATTTTCCATCAGGGTGTAAAGAAACAACAAAACCTTTACCTATATAAGGATTTAAAGCCCTAGTATATGCCTGCTGTGAGGCTTCTGGTGAAATAGTGTGTGATTTTGCTACATCTTTTGGAAATATTTCATTATCTGTTACTTTTGCAAAGCGAGAAATCATTTTTGTCAAGTCTTTATACAGAGGGTCATATATTGACTTCTCTTTTTTTGCAATTGATACTATCTCTATCTTCATAATTAATCTATCAATCCACTACCAATTACATGATAAGTTATATTTTGAAACAAGTCACTTTTCTTCACTCCACCTATAGCACCAACAGGATGTTTTGACTTTAAAGCGATTTTATCAAGTTTATCCCCAAGAACAACAGAAACATCTTTTGTTGAAGTTGTTTTATAAGCACCTAATCCTATATAGTTTAAATCCATTTCATTTGCTTCTAGCACTTCTCTCTCATTATGAGTTGAAATACCAAGTATCTTATCTTTACCTATTACACTTCTTAAAACATTAACTGCTTGATATATATCAGAATCTATTTTTTGTAGGTCTTCTTGTCCTAGATGAACCCCATCACAGAACTCTACTAACTCATAAGAATCATTAACAATTAAAAAACCATCAAAAAGCTTTCTTATTTTTATTAGTTGTGTTTTTATAAAAGCAACATCAGCGTTTTTATTTCTATACTGAATTATTTCAGCAGAATTGTTTTTTGCAAGGGAGATAAATTCTTCGAGACTAATTCTCTTAGAATCCAATAGTTCTTGATCACAAAGAGCGTATAATCTCATTAAGTATTCTTAACTAACTTTTAAAAGTGTAAGCAGATCTGATAAAGTTTTCTTAAGGTCATTTCTATTTACAATCATATCTACAGAACCTTTCTCTAGTAGAAATTCTGCTCTTTGAAATCCATCTGGGAGAGCAGAACCAATAGTCTGCTCAATAACTCTCTGACCAGCAAAACCAATCAAAGCTCCTGGCTCAGCAATAATGATATCACCCAATGTTGCAAATGATGCAGATACACCACCCATAGTTGGATCAGTTAAAACTGAGATATATGGAAGCTTCTGATTTGCAAGTTTTGCAAGTGCCGCTGATGTTTTACTCATCTGTAGAAGTGAGAATGTAGATTCTTGCATTCTTGCTCCACCAGATGCACTTAAAATAATAACACCCTCTTTGTTCTCTATAGCACGGTTAACTGCACGAACAATTTTTTCACCCTCAACAGAACCTAAAGAACCACCCATAAAAGCAAAATCAAATATTACAATTTGAGCAGATACATCATTCATTTTTATAGAACCACTAACTACAGATGAAGTTTTACCAGTCTTTTTAGTTGCTTCTTCAATTCTTTGTTTATAAGATTTTTTATCTACAAAGTTAAGTGGGTCAACTGGCTTAAGAGTACTGTCAAATTCAACAAATGAGCCCTCATCTGCTAAAAGTTCAAGTCTCTCTTTTACACCTATACGAAGGTGAAAACCACATTTAGGGCATACATAATTTTGATTTTCAATCTCTTTATAGTACATCAAAGAGTGACATGACTTACATTTTACCCAGTGAGCGGATGCTTCACTTTTAACTGGTTGTTTATTTGTATCTTTAGAAAAAAGGTTAAGTAGGTTCAAAAAAAATCCTTAAATTATATAAATGTCTTGGATTATACCCTATTTATACTTACAAAAATAATTTTGGAGTTATTTTAGGTATTTCCACATGCCAATACATGTGGAAATATGAAACAGTTTTATCTCTATTTCAGTAGAGAATTTGCTATGCTTCTAGCTGCTTCACGACCATCGTAAGCTGCTGTTACAACTAAGTCAGCACCTCTAAAACAGTCACCACCAGCGTAGATACCGGCAGTTGTAGTCTCATGAGTTTCTTCATCTATAATAATTCCACCCCAAGAGTTTGTCTCTATTCCATTTTCTGCTAAAAATGATGAAACTACTGGATCAAAACCTAAAGACATAATAACAACATCAGCATTAGCTCTAAACTCACTCCCTTTCACTTCTTCCATTTTTTGACGACCATCAGAATCTTTTGCACCCAAGCTAGTTTTGACAGCTTCAACAGCAATAGCTTTGCCATTATCACCTAAAACTACCTCTTTTGGAGAAGCTAAGAAAGTAAAGTCAACACCCTCTTCCATAGCATTTTTATACTCTTTTTTACTTCCTGGCATATTTTTTTCATCACGACGATAAAGACAAGTTACAGATTTTGCACCCTCTCTCTTTGCAGTTCTTAAACAATCCATAGCAGTATCACCACCACCAATTACAACTACATTTAAGTCTTTAAAATCAAACTTTTTATCATAATCTGTTTTAAAGTTTTTCTTCTGAATCGCAGTTAAGTAATCCATAGCGTCATATACATTTGAAGCTCCCTCACCAGCAAGTCCAGCACGTTTTGCTTTAGTAGCACCAATACCTATAAACATTGCATCATGAGCATCAGCTACCTCTTCAAAAGAGATATCATCACCAACTTTAGTATTTAAAATAAGTTTTAATCCAGCTTCTTCTAGTAATGAAACTCTACGCTCAACTATTTTTTTATCAAGCTTAAAATTTGGAATACCATATGTTAAAAGACCACCTGCTCTATCAGCACTCTCATACATAGTTACAGATACACCTGAACGAAGAAGATATGTTGCAGCAGATAAACCAGCAGGACCACTACCAATAACAGCTACTTTTTTATCTGTTGTAATTCCAGGAAATTCTGGTTTATAACCAGCTTTGAAACCAGCCTCTGTAATGTGTGTTTCAACAGAACCAATAGTGATAGCACCATGACCATCATTTAAAGTACAATCACCCTCACAAAGTCTATCATGAGGACAAACTCTACCCATAACTTCTGGAAATGGTGATGGCTCATTTGATAATTTAAATGCAAACTCTAAATCTTTTTCAGAAACAGACTTTAACCATTGAGGAATATAGTTATGAAGTGGACATTTATTTAAACAAAATGGATCCCCACACTGGATACATCTATCACTTTGTGACGCTGCATCATGCTTGTCAAATACTTCATAAATTTCACCAAAATCTTTTGTTCTCTCGACAACTAACCTTTTTGTTGGTTCTAATCTCTCTGTTGTTAAAAATTCTCTCATAATTAGTCTCCATTCTCAAGGTTAAGAGGTAGTTTTGTTAAGTTTTTAGGTTTAATTAACCAAAAGTTTCTAACTTCTACTCTAAAGTTCTCAAGTAAATCTTTAGCTTTCTCGCTACCAGTTTCAACTAGATAATCTTTTAGCAATCTTTTTAGATAGTGTCTAGCTTCATCACCCTCATCAGTATCAATTCTAATAGCTTCAACCAACTCTCGATTTACATTTTCTATAAACGTATGATCTTGATCATAAACAAAACCAATACCACCTGTCATACCAGCACCAAAGTTAATACCAGTACGACCAAGAATAACTACAACACCACCTGTCATATATTCACAGGCATTATCACCAGTACCCTCAACAATAGCAATAGCACCAGAGTTACGAACAGCAAATCTCTCACCAACACTACCAGAGATATAAAGTTTACCACCAGTTGCACCATATAGACATGTATTACCACCAGCAGCAAACTCTTCACCCTCATTTTTAGAAGTGATTATAATTTTACCACCATGCATACCTTTACCAAGGTAATCATTTGCTACACCATCTAGGTATATAGACACACCCGGAATCAAGAATGCACCAAGAGCTTGTCCAGCTACACCTGAAAGGTTAATTTTAATTGTGTCCGCTTTTAATCCAGAATCACCATAATATTGAGCAATTTCACCAGAGATTAATGCACCAAAACTTCTATGTACATTTGTTATCTCTCTTGTTATACGCATAGGATGTTCAGGATGCTTAATTGCGCTCATTGCTTCTTTTAAAACATCTTTTTCAAACGAGTTATCATCAAATGGATGATTATATTTTTGCTGATGAGTATTTACACCTTCTTCTTCATGAAGAACTGAAGAGAAGTCAAATTTTTGAGCGAACTCATCATCAACAACTTTAAGTAAATCAACACGACCAATCATCTCTTCCATAGTCTTATAACCAAGTTCAGCCATAATAGAACGAATATCTTCAGCTAAAAGTGTAAAGTAGTTAATAACTTGATCCACATGACCTTTAAAGAACTCTTCACGTAGTTTTTCATTTTGAGTAGCAATACCCACTGAACATTTATTTACATGGCAAATACGAAGCATTTTACAACCAACAATAGTTAAAACACCTGTACCAAATGCGTAAGACTCAGCACCTAAAAGTGCAGCTTTTACTACATCAAGACCAGATTTCAAACCACCATCAGCCTGAACTTCAACAAGTCCTCTAAGGTTATTTGCTTTAAGTGCATTATGCGCTTCACTAAGTCCAAGTTCCCAAGGATTACCAGCAAATTTAATTGAAGTAAGTGGAGCGGCACCAGTACCACCATCACCACCAGAGATAATAATTTTATCAGCATAAGCTTTTGCAACACCAGCTGCAATCGTTCCAACACCAACTGTTGACACTAGCTTAACAGCTACACGTGCAACAGGATTTACTTGTTTCATATCAAAGATAAGCTGTGCTAAATCCTCAATAGAATAAATATCATGATGTGGAGGAGGTGAAATCAACGTAACACCTGGAACTGTATGACGAAGTTTACCAATAAGAGGAGTAACCTTATGTCCTGGCAGTTGTCCACCCTCACCCGGTTTTGCACCCTGAGCAACTTTAATCTGAATCTCTTCTGCTGAACGTAAATAAGCTGGAGTTACACCAAATCTACCAGATGCAACTTGCTTAATTTTTGAAACTCTCTCAGTTCCAAATCTAGCCTTATCTTCTCCACCTTCACCAGAGTTTGATTGACCACCTATTCTATTCATAGCAATAGCAATAGTCTCATGTGCTTCAGGAGAGATTGATCCAAGACTCATTGCAGCTGAAGCAAATCTTTTAAAAATCTTCTCTTTTGATTCAACTTCAGAAATATCAATAGCTTCTCTATCTGATTTTAATTCAAAGAAATCACGAATAAATTTAAGTCCACGTTTATTTACTAAATCTTTTAATCTATCAAAATCTTCTTTTTTACCACTATTTGCAACTGTATGTATGGCATGGATAACTGCAGGTCCAAAATCATGATGCTCTTGACCGTGATAAAATTTATAATAACCACCAATATTTAGTGGGAATATTTTATTAAATCCATCCTCTTTAAATGCACATTTGTGATAATCAGAAATTCTCTCATCAATATCATTATAATCAAGTCCAGCAATCGCACAATGTGATGTCTCAAAACAATCACTAACTATCTCTTTACTTAATCCCATTACATCAAACAAACCAGAGTTTCTATATGAGGCAATAGTTGCTATACCCATTTTAGACATAATTTTTAAAAGACCACTATTTAGAGCAGTATGAACTGATTTAAGAGCTTCTCCACATGTCATGTTTAAAACTTTTGACTTTTCTAACTGATCAACAACTGTTGCGAAAAGTAAATTAGGATAAACTGCGCTAGCACCATAACCGATAAGTACAGCTGCACCATGAGAATCAACAACTTCACCAGTTGAAGCAATAATAGAAACAAGATGACGAACTTTTGCTTTTAGTAAAGCAATATTTAGACGTCCAACAACCATAGCCATTGGCATGATTTTATTTTTAGAACTAAACTCATCATCTTCTAAAATAACGATTCTCGTTCCATCATTATTTACTGAATTTATCACTTTCTTAACTAAGGCATCAAGTGAACTTTGAAGCTCCCCTGTATATGCAGTAGAAAAGCTAGTGTTGTGATAAAAAGCTTGATATCTAGGAGAAGTTTTATCTCCAAATGATTTTAATACATCAAGTTTTTCACGAGTAACAATAGGTGAAATTGATTTAAGACGATGTGCATGACTTGGAATTTCATCAAGAATATTATGCACTTCTCCAAAACCAGTGTTAAGACTCATAACAACTTTTTCACGAATTGGGTCAATTGGTGGATTTGTAACCTGAGCAAATTTTTGCTTGAAGTAATCACCAAATGCTCGTTGTTTGTTTGAAAATGCAGCTAAAGGAGTATCGTCACCCATAGAACCAACAGCTTCTTTACCATCTATCATCATTGGTTCAATAACTTGCTCTACAATTTCTTGAGTTATATTATAAAATCTCTGTCTTTTTATGAAGTTTTCATTCTCAAATTCACATTGTGTAGAATATTGCTCTTCCACATGCTCTTGAAGATAAATCATATGCTCATTTAACCACTTCATATAAGGGTTAGAACTTTTTAGATAATCATTAATCTGCTCATTCTTAAGAATCTTACCAAACTTAAGGTCAAGCCCTAACATCTCACCTGATTGAAGCCTACCTCTTTCTTTAATATCTTCCTCTTTTATATCAACAACACCATATTCACTCGCGATTAAAAGGTTGTCATCATTTGTAATGATATATTTTGAAGGACGAAGACCATTTCTATCAAGTACACAACCGATATAACGACCATCTGTTACAGAAAATGCAGCTGGTCCATCCCATGCTTCAAATACAGTTGAATGATACTCATAAAATGCACGAAGTTCTGGATCCATATGTGGAGCATTTTGCCAAGCTGATGGGATAACCCCACGAGCAGCTTTAAAGAAGTCCATACCATTAACAATAAGAAACTCAAAAAAGTTATCTGCAGATGCACTATCTGAAGAGTTTAGCTGTAAAATTGGTAAAATTCTATCTATCTCTTCATCTGTAAACACTTCACTTTTAATAGACTCAGATTTAATCTCAACATTAATACGGTTACCCTCAACAGAGTTAATCTCACCATTATGAGCTACTGCACGGAACGGTTGAGCAAGTCTCCATTCTGGAAGTGTATTTGTTGAAAATCTTTGGTGAAAAAGTGAAAAAGATATCTTAAACGAATCATTTTGAAGATCTTTATAAAACTCTTTAATATGCGTTGGCATAACAAGACCTTTATATGAAAGAACTGTTGAACTCATTGAAGCAATATAAAAATCTCTATCATCTATAAGTTTATGCTCTGTTTCTTTACGAGAAAGGTATAAAAGTGCATCAAATCTGTTTGTAGCCATTATAGAGTTTGGAGTAATAAATAGTTGTACAATATTTGGTAAAGACTCAATAGCTTGATCACCAAGTGCATTTGTATCAACAGGCACATCACGAGTAAGCACTACCTTTAAGTCATTACTAGCACAAACTTCTTCTAAAACTGCTAAGTGTTCTCTATTTTTTGTAAATACTGATGCTACTGCAAATTGTTTTGGAAGTTCAACTCCGTTATCTGCTGCCTCTTTTCTTATAAACTCTTCTGGCATAGAGAGAAGTAAACCACTACCATCACCAGTTTTTCCATCTGCTGCTACTGCACCACGGTGCATCATTCTCTCTAAAGCTGTAACTGCGTCATTTAAAACCTTGCGTGATGCTTTATTTTTGATGTTGGCAACAAGACCAAAACCACAGTTATCTTTGAATGATCTTAATAAATCATGATGTTCAACCATTATTAACTCCTAAAATTTGTAAATTCTGTTATAAATTCTTATTGATTTAAGCTTTTTTTAAAGTAACTTAGTCTATTTAGACAAAGTGCCTACATTGTACAACTTAAAGGTTTAAAAAAGTATAATTTCTATAGAATTTGTAAAATAAATTTTAATTTTGTGTATAAAAGAAGCAGGTCATGCAGGGTTACATCATAAATCTTAATAAAGTAAAAGATGAAGATCTAATAGTTACAATAATATCAAAAAATAACTTACAAACCCTTTATAGGTTCTATGGAGCTAGACATGGAACTATCAATATTGGGTTTAAAATTGATTATGAGATAGAAGAGTCTGCAAAATCAACTATTGGCAGATTAAAAGATGTTATACATATAGGTTTTAAGTGGATAAATGATTATAAACTTCTTCGTCTTTGGCAAGATTTTTTAGCACTTTTTCATAAACACCTTAAAGATGCTGAAGATTTAGGGGATTTTTATTTCGAGTTAATTGATAATGCTTCAAAAGAGTGGAATAAACAAAACCCAAAAAGAGTTGCAGTAGAAGCTTATGTAAAACTATTGGCTCATGAGGGACGATTACATACTGAAGAGTATTGTTTTTTATGTTCAAAAGCAATAGAGGGTGATATCTCACTTATCAGAGCTTTTCTTCCAACACATAAAGAATGTACACATACTCTAAGTATAAGCAAAGAAGCACTTAAAGAACTTTATGAAAACAAGTCCTCACTTTTTTTGAGTGATGCAGAGATAGATAGACTTTGGTTAGTTTTACTTGAGGGCTTATAGTGGCTGATTTATTAAAGAATTTATATAATAAAGAATATATAAACTTACTATCCAGTGAATTAAAATCATCATATCCAGCTTTTAAAGAAGAAAAGTTTATAGAGAGTATTTTTGATGGCATGTGGAACGATAGAGAGCTTAAAGAGAGAATGAGGCATATCTCAACTAGCATTCATTCCCACATGCCAAATAACTATACTCAAACTATCGATATGTTAAAAAATACATTTTTAAATATGAACCATTCTTTTAGCCTTGAGAATATGATATTTCAAGATTATGTAGAGGTTTATGGGCTTAATGAGTTTGAAATATCTATGGAGGCACTAAAATGCTTTACTCTTAACTCTTCTAGTGAATTTGCTATTCGTCAGTTTATTCTTAAATATCCACATGCCACAATGGAGCAAATGAAGAGATGGACAAAATCTGATAACCATCATGTTAGACGCTTAGCAAGTGAGGGTTGCAGACCCAGACTTCCTTGGGCTATTGCACTCCAAGAGTTTAAAAAAGAGCCTAGAGAAGTTTTAAAAATCATAGATATACTAAAAAATGATAAGAGTGAATATGTACGCAAAAGTGTTGCAAACAGTATAAATGACATCTCTAAAGATAATCCACATGCCGTAAAGAAGCTAACTAAAGAATGGATAGGTATGAGTGAGGATATTGATTGGATTTTAAAACATGGTTGTAGGACACTGCTAAAACAAAGTGATAAAGAGATTTTAAATCTATTTGGATTCAATGAAGTAAACAATATTGATATTTTAGATTTTCACATGCCAAATAATATAAGAATGGGAGAAGAATTGCTTTTTTCTTTTCTTTTAAAATCCAAAGAACAACTTGGAAAACTTAGAATTGAATATGCCATTGATTTTTTAAGACAAAATAATAAATACAATAAAAAAGTATTTAAAATTTCAGAAGGTATTTTTACTAAAAAGTCTAAAACAATTTCAAAAAAGTATTCATTTAAACCAATAAGTACAAGAGTATATTATAAAGGTTTACACGAACTTTCTATTTTAATTAACGGTATAGAAATTATTAAAAAAAAGTTTTTAATTTCTTAATTATTTACCTGTATAGTTAGCACCAGTTACATCACCATATAAATCTACAAATATATAAAGAGTTTGTCTTTTTTTCTTTTTAATCTTTTCATTCTCAAAAACTATTACCCAGTCATTAGAGTAACCATCCTGACTTTTACCTAACTTCGAAATTGGCATAGACTTCCAACTCTTAGGAATCTTTTTTTCTAAAACCAATCTTTTAACTTCTTGTTTTGCTATTTTCTGAATATCTGTACTGTTAAGTTTTTTTTCTAGAGCACTATGTTCGTGAGAATGACTATGCCCGTGACCCTCATGGGAATGACTATGACCGCCATTACTTGCATATAATACTGTGAAACCTAGTGCTAATGTAACTACTGTTGATTTAATTAATGTTTTGATTATTTTTCCTTTCGCCAACTTTTAATGACAATCTACATATCTTTATATTTATCTCGAATTTTAAGAAACTTATCTAAGTTGTTTAAAAATAAGTCTATGAGGTTTGGATCAAAATGCTTACCTCTTTCATCTTCTAAAAGCCCAAGTATTCTTTCTAATTCCCAAGCTTTTTTATATACTCTCTCGCTTCCTAAAGCATCAAATACATCAGCTATTGCAGTAATTCTTCCAAAAATATGGATTTTTTCACCTGCTATACCATTTGGATAGCCAGAACCATCCCATTTTTCATGGTGTCTATACGCAACGATAGAAGCAGCTCTAAGTATAGGTCTTGTAGATTTTTTCAATATATTATAGCCCATCTCAGAGTGCTTTTTCATTATCTCCCACTCTTCGGCTTCAAACTTACCTGGTTTCAATAATATATTATCAGGAATTCCTACCTTACCTATATCGTGCATTGGTGAAGCAGCGTACAACATATCAGCATTGTTTTTACCCAGTCCTGCTAATAAAGCAAGAAGTTTAGAGTATTCTGCAACTCTTTTAACATGATAACCTGTTTCTTTTGAGCGCGTTTCACCAACTTCACCCATCTTATGAATAACCTCTTTTTGAGTATCTTCAAGCTCTTTGTGCATCTCTACAATTTGAGTCACATCGTGTCTAATCGCTAAATATTCACTAATAACTCCATGTTTATTTTTAATAGGAACAATAGTACTTTCAACATAGTATGTCCTACCATCTTTTGATAAATTTTTAAGTTGACCTTTCCATGTCTTCCCAGAAGTCACAGTATCCCATAACTCTTTATATGTTTTTTTGGAATTAGATGGATGTTTTATTATACTATGAGACTCTCCAATCAGCTCCTCTGTTGTGTAACCAGAAATATCACAGAACTCTTGATTTACATAAGTAATTTTGCCGTTAATATCAGCACGAGATAAAATGTTACTATGGTCTATTGCAGTTTGATAATCTTGTGCTAATTTATCAGCTTCTTCAAAATTCTCATTTGATATATCTAAATCACTCTCAAGTTTATTTTTCATTAGCTCAAGTTCTGTTATGTCAGTACGTATCCCAATATATTCAACAATATTACCATCATAATCAACAATTGGGTTCACACTTGTATCAACATAATAAGCATCGCCATTTTTCTTTTTGTTTTTTACTTTTCCATGCCATACTTTTTTATTTTGTATAGTTTCCCACATATCCTTAAAAGCGGATGCAGGCATATCTGGATGTCTAACAACGTTATGAGGTTTTCCTACTAGTTCTTCTAATGTGTATCCAGATATCTCACAAAACATATTATTTACAAAAGTGATGTTCCCTTTTATATCTGTTTTTGATACTATGATATTCTCATCTATTGCATTTTTATATTCAGTTAATAGTTGTTGTGAACAAAGAATTTCTCTATCTTTTCTATTTATTTCAACTGCATGGTCAACTTTTAAAACAAATTCTTCAATATTAAATGGTTTTTTAATATAATCAAAGGCACCTAACTTCAAGCAACTTCTTACTGTTTCAGGGTCATTTGTACCAGAAATAACAATAATAGGAGTTTTACAAAATTCTGGGATAGCTTTTAATTCTCTAAGAAAATCTAATCCATGCTTATCTGGAAGTTCCATATCTAGAACTATCATATTTACAAGGTTCTCATTTAAAGTTTTTACACCATCCTCTGCATTTAACGCAGTTAGTACATTATAGTTTCGTGTATTTAAAACTTTTGTTATTTGCTTACACATAAACTGAGAATCATCAATAGCTAAAATATTTGTTACTCTATTTTTATTTATTTGATGAATTGTTCTATGAACAAGGTCTATAGAATTACCTAGGTGCTTATCTTTCACAACATAATCTAAGATTCCATAATTAAAGAGGGTCTCTCTCATTTGTATATCTTTTTCAGATGTTAAAACGATTATTTTTGCTTTACTTAAACGAATTATTGCACTTACAAGTTCTTCACCATAAGCATCTGGAAGATTTAAATCAAGAATAATATAGTCAAATTTACTTTCTTCTAGTTTTAAAGTTGTCTCTTCAAAATCAAAAGCCTGTTCACACTTATGTCCTAAACTTTGTAGTGTTTTATGTATAACATTATTTATAAGTTTAGAATCTTCTACAATGAGTATATTTGTAGATGAATTATCTGCTAATTCAGGGTTATCACAATACAACATATTAGTTAAGTATCTCTATATAAAAATTTGTATTTCTCACTACTTAATTAACCTTATTTAATATAATTCTTTAATAATTGTATTTTATCTAAAAAAAATAAAAGTTTTTTGATGTAAGTCAAATCTATAATTTCTTTGCAACTAAGGCAGCTACCCTATTCTTCTCTCCAAAAGTATTAACATCATCTCTTTCTTCATAAAAAACAGTCTCTAAGTCCTTAAAAGTATCTAATAATTCACCATCTTTAAGTAGGTAGTCTGGATTCATACTTCCATTTTCTTGTTTTTCATGAGCTACTATAAAGGTCTCAAAAATCACCACTCCACCATCAACTAAAGCATCACTCATTTGAGCCATCAAACGACGGTTTAAGTAGTTTGTATTTATAATTAAATCATAGGTATTTTTCTTTAAATCATAGGTATCTAAGTCAGTATCTATCTTAGTGATGTTTGCACTCTCGCGGATAGAACTAAGAGCAAAATCTGAGAAATCAACGGCATCTATTTTAAAGCCTAACTCTTCTAAGAAGTGTGTATTTCTACCAGTTCCACATGCCACATCAATAGCAGTTCCTACTTTGGCATGTGCAATATACTTTTTTAAAATAGGTGAAACTGTTTTTTTCATTGGCTTTTTCACATGCCGAATATTCCAGCGTTCTTTATCTTCAATCATGAAAATCTCTTTTTATAGTTTTTATATATAAATTCTATTTATTATAGAGAAAAATTTCATAAGCGTCAATATTTACTTAAATATATTTTATGTTTTAAATACCTCAAGTTTTGTATTTAATTCATCAGTTAATTCATTTAAGTGTTCTGCAGCTGAAGCTATTTCTTCAACATTCCTAGCATTTGTTGAGGAAATCTTATTTATCTCACCCCCTCTTCTAACAATTACTTCTACTTTATCCCCAGTAATTTCAAAATCTTTTACAGTTCTATCACTTGCAACTACTGCTTCATTTACTATTTCAGCTGTTGAATTAATCCTGCTTTCAACATCTTGAGCAAGAGTTGCTAAATTTTGTATCTCTTTAGAATTTGAACTCATTGTTGTTGAAGCATCTATAATAGACTGAACAATCACACTAATCGTAGCATTTATTTCTGATAATGTTTTTTGTGTTCTCTCAGCAAGCTTACGAACCTCGTCAGCTACAACTGCAAACCCTCTACCATGTTCACCAGCACGTGCTGCTTCAATAGCTGCATTTAAAGCAAGTAAATTTGTCTGATCAGCTATATCACTTATTACCACCAAAATATTTTTAACCTCATTTGCTTCACTAGATAAAGTTTCCATACTTTGAGATAATTCAGCTTCAGACTCGGCAGTATTATGAATTTTACTTGTTAAAGAAACAATATCATCTCTTGCACTTCCTAGGTTTTCATTGGCTTTGATTATATCTTCTTTACTTTCTTGTGCATCCTTAATTGCTTCTACTACTTCATTTTGAATATCTTTAGCTTCTAATGTAGCCTCATCTATTTTAACTACTGAATGTTCTACATTATTTCCAACATTTAATGCTGTAGTAGATAGCTCATGGGCAATAGAAGCATTTTCAATTGAAGCCTGCTTAGAAATATTTACCAATTCTTGCAAAGAGTCTATAAGACTATTAAAACTATCAGCTATATCTCTTGGAGCATTTTCATCAGCTCTCAGTGTTAAGTCTTTATTTTTAGATATATGCAGTATTGTGCCTTTTAAACTTCCAAAAGATTCTTTAACAGATTTAACTAGTCCAAACATATTGGCAATCGAAATAATTAAAACAATAGAAGCAATGATTTCAATTATATTTAATGCAGTATGTTCATCTTCTTCTGCTTGATGAGTTGAATGTTCTAGTAAATTTCCCATTTGAAGCATTAATTTTTGAATATTTTCATCCATCAGTTCTAGCTCCTGATGTAATACCTCTGTCTGATGCTCAATATTTTCTAGATTTGAGTTTCCTAAATCACTTTCAAACTGTTTAAGATCATGTTCAAATTTTGTTTGTTCCGCTTTTAAAGTTTTCAATTCTTCTAAAAATAGTTTATATGTAGCTTTTGTTTTTGTATTTGTACTATTATTCATTGCCTCTTGAGATAATAATTCTGTTTTTTTTATATTTTCACTAGTTTGCATCTCAAGTGTTTCTAGTTTATTTTCTAAGTTTGCAAATTCTTCACTATAAACATTTTCACTAGCTATTATCAACTCATAAGTTAAAACTTCTTCCTCCAGCAAATGCTTTCCCAATTCAGATATGAGTTGATTTAGAGGAAATTGATATTCAGAAATTTCCTCTATCTCATTTCCTATTTTTGTAAACCCTACATACGACGATACCGATATTGTTAACATACCAAATATTGCAATACCCATAGCTATAATAATGCCTGATGAAATAGTAATTTTTTTCAACATAAGTTTTCCTCTAAATTATTTTTGTAAAATAGTTCTATTGTTTAATTTCTGAGCAGGTCTAGCATTACCCTTATAAAGCTTATGAAAATGCTTTAACTGTTTAGATGAAATAGTGATAGGCTCTTTAAGAAGATACCACTCTACTATCTGCGTACACGGTGGTGTAGTTAATGACCCTAAATAGTGCCAATGTGCTCTTGATGCTGGTAATATATCTGTAGCATTAACTTTAAGCTTACTAGTTTTTTTATGTCCAGAAGCATTAATTGGCATATTTTTAAAGATTTTTTGTATAAATGTATTGTGTGAACCCTCTTTTAATAAAACACCGATAACTGCAAGTTCTCCATCTGCCGACTGATGTACTAAGTGTGCTTCCATTGGGATTGCTTTACCATCTATAGTATGCTCACTTGGTGCATGAAAGTGAAACTGTAAAAGCTTGTACTTTTTTCCACCTATAAGTGCTTCATTCCCATCTGCTATATTTACTTGTATAGTATGACCATTATTTACTATGTCTAAATTTACATCATTATAATTAACATAGATACCAGCATCTGAAACACCAAGTTTGTTTGAACTAGTTTTAATATTAATAGGAGATTGTCTTTTACCTATCTTACAGTCAACATAAGAAGACTTTAAATTACCCCAATGAGATGGTCCTTCACTTCCTGCATAACTCCAATGTGACTTATGATCAGCATTTGAAGCTAAAAGCACCGATGATGCTAAAGCTAAACTCACTATCAATTTTGTTATTTTTATATTTTTCACTACATCTTCCTTTCATGTACTTATTTTGTCTCTCAAAGATATAGTAACTTATAATTTATTAAAAATGAATTAAGTTTACTATAGTAATTATTATTTACTTTATGAAACTTTAGTATATAAAACGATATAATATTCATAAATTTAAATATGATACAATAAGAGTATGCCTAATATGATTTCAGAAAAAATAAAAAAGATAAAAAGAGAATTTTATATAGAAGCATCAGCAAAGTACTTTGAAGAATTTGGTTATGAGAATGCTAAAATAGCAGACTTAGCAAAGTCTTTAGATGTGTCTGTTGGAACTTTATATAAAATGTTTGATACTAAAGAAAACTTATATTTTGAATATATTGTATATCAGCTTAATAGTTTTGTTAAAAAATTAAATGAAAATTCGACTGATGACCCTATGTTTAATTTAAAACTATATTTACAATATAAATATAAACCTTTTATAAACAACAGAAAATCTATGGAATATAAATTAACAAATGACCCTTTCTTCTTTCATAAGATGAATATGAATACTTATCATCCCATGGATGGTGTTTATGAGTATTTAGAAAAACAATTAAGACCGATACTAAATAACGATAACCTTGATTACAAACATCTTGCGATACTATTTAAAAAACTTGCGGATGGCTATACTGAAAGTTATATGATAAAAAAATTTAATACTGATCATATAGTAGAAGAAACTATAAATATCTTTTTTAATGGAATAACTAAATATTCAAAAAAACATTAACTTAATCTATTTCTATAATTATCATATCCAAACTCTTTTATTATTTCTAGATTTCCATCTTCTCTTAAAATAGCTAAAGATGGTAGTTTTATCCCATTAAAGGTTGTATTTTTTACAAAAGTATAATGAATCTGGTCTTCAAAAATGATTTTATCACCTATTTTAAGAGGCTCATCAAAAGAGTAATCACCCATAATATCACCAGCTAAACAAGTATTTCCACCAAGTCTATATGTGTATTTTTTCTCACCTGCCTCACCACTTCCTCTAACATCTGCCCTATATGGCATTGCTAGTGTATCTGGCATGTGGGCTTCTGCGGAGGTATCTAAAATCGCAACATTCATACCGTTTTTAAAAACATCCAAAACTGTGCTTACAAGATATCCTGTCTCCCAGCCTACAGCTTCGCCTGGTTCTAGATAAACCTCAACATTATATTTTTGTTTAAACTCTTTTATAATTCGTATTAACTTTTCTACATCATAACCTTTTTTAGTTATATGATGTCCACCTCCAAAGTTTATGTATTTTAGATTCTTAAAATATACAGAAAAGTTCCTCTCAAATGCTATGAGAACTTCTTCTAGTGCATCAACATTCTGCTCACATAAGGCATGAAAATTCAGCCCATCTACATGTTCCAAAACATCTTCATTGAAATTTGCAAGAGTTGTACCTAAACGACTATAAATTCCACATGGATTATATATATCTTTAGGTGAGGATGAGACTTCAGGATTTATACGCAAAGAGATACTGGCATGTGGATTTATCTCTTTTACAGTTTGCACATGCCGAAATAACTCAGATGGGGTGTTAAAAACTACATGGTCGGAAATTTTTGCTACCTCTCTTATATCTTCATCACTAAAAGCTGGAGAGTAAGTATGTACTTCGGCATGTGGATTATATTTTTTAAATTCATTGTAGGCTAGTTTTGCTTCATGAAGTCCACTTGCAGTACAACCTTTTAAATACTTTGAGACTAAATCAAATGTACTCCACATAGCAAAGCCCTTAAGAGCTAAGATTATCTTTGCACCACTCTCTTGCTGGACATAATCTAATAGTTTTAAATTATTCTCTAGAAGTTTTTCTTCACAGATGTAACAAGGTGTATTTATATCATTTAGAGTTTTCATAATTTCGTTTTATTCTATGAGCTACATTTCTAAAGTGTTCAGTATCCAAATCCATATCTTCAACTATTAAACATGCTCTGTCTATAGAGTTTTTTGTAAGCATCTCTTTTACATTTATAGCTGTTCTTACCACATGTAGAGTATCTATGTAGTATTCCATCTTAAATCCAGATTCTCTCTCAAAATCTAAACCTTTTAGCATATTAACATACAAAGGCTCTAACTTCCAATGCTCAAAAAGTAATGCACTTAAAAAATAAGAAGTAGTACCAACTAGTGAGTATTCATACTCTTCAATAACACTACACTTCCTAAGTCCTTTTTTAAAATGAGTTGAGTAATCACTCTCCTCTATCTCACGAGCTAAAATTAATTTTCCGGCTTCCATGATAAGAGCTAGTGGAGCTAAAAACTGAGCATGCCTAACATCTACCTTAGAATACCATTGCATCATTAAAGAACTTTGCATAAGACACATCTCATTAAACTCAGAACTTGTTAACCCATATGCAGTAGTATCTGCTTTTAGTACCTCTATTATAGAGTAACTCATAACATGACCATATATAAGTTCTGTACCAAATAAGGTTACTGCTTGAGATACAGAAGCGATTTTTCTAGAGAAGCCATATATTGGTGCATTAATCATTTTTAAAATATTTGCAGTTAGCAAGGCATCTGATTCTATTATACTTACTAACTTAGTAATATCCACATTCTCTGCACCATTTTCATATAACTGTTGAACAAATACAGTTGCGTTTGATAATGGTGGTAAAGACTCTATTCGTTCAATAATTAAACTAAAATCCATTTTTATACCTTTAACTCTTTTATCTGCCAAGGAAGACCTTGTTTGTTCATCTCATTCATAAATGGGTCTGGGTCAAGTTGTTCCATGTTAAAAACACCATCTCCACTCCATATGCCTTCTAACATAAGTTTAGCCCCTATCATAGCAGGAACACCAGTTGAGTATGAAACCCCCTGAGAATTAGTCTCTTTGTAACAATCTTGATGATCTTTGACCTGATAGATATAGATTTTCTTTTTAACTCCATCTTTTAAGCCCTCTGCTACTATGCCTATATTGGTTTTTCCTGTTGTTCTTACCCCTAAAGTTGAAGGGTCTGGAAGAAGAGTTGCCAAGAACTCCATCGGAACTATTTTTTGCCCCTTGTGTTCTACTTCTTCTATACCAAGCATACCAACATTTTCTAAACACTTCATATGAGTTAAGTAACTCTGCCCAAAGGTCATAAAAAACCTGATTCTTTTTAGTCCTTTAATATGTTTTACTAAAGACTCCATCTCTTCATGATAAAGTAGGTAAGAATCCTTTGGACCTATCTCTGGATAATCCCAAACTTGCATTATCTCCATAGGCTCAGTCTCAATCCACTCGCCATTTTCCCAGTAACGACCTTTTGAAGAAACCTCACGAAGATTTATCTCTGGATTAAAGTTAGTTGCAAATGGATAACCGTGGTCACCTGCATTACAGTCAAGTATATCTATAGTATGAATCTCATCGAAGTAATGCTTTTGAGCATATGCACAAAAAACATTTGTAGCCCCTGGGTCAAATCCGCTTCCAAGAAGTCCCATTATCTTCGCATCTTTAAACTTACCGTCTCTTTCCCACTGAAGCTTGTACTCAAACTTTGCTTCATCTGGATGTTCATAGTTCGCAGTATCAAGATAAGGTGTATTTGTAGCTATACAAGCATCCATAATAGTAAGGTCTTGATATGGAAGTGCTACATTTATAACTATGTCAGCTTTACACTCTTTTATTAGTTCTATTAACTCTTGTGTATTGTCTGCATCAACACTTTTTACTTCCAAGTTGGCATGTGGAAGTTCATTTTTTATATCTTGGCATCTAGAGACTGTTCTACTCGCTAAAATAATTTTACCAAAGGTATCTGCATTTTGTACACACTTGTGAACAACAACACGACCTACTCCACCAGCACCGATAATCAAAGTTGTTTTCATTTAAGCTCTCCTAATTTTTTTCATATTTATCTTTCATGTTCTGTATAATTATTTTCAACTCTTCTGAGGAAGTTTCTTTTGAGATAGGATTTGCAAAGTAAGTTCTAACCTCTCTTCGTTTAAAAAATGACCTTTTTCCATCTCCCTTGTACCTTGAAAAGAGACTTCCATAAAGACCATCTATAAAAAATGGGACTATAACTCCATCATAGTCTTTTGAAATCAGTTCATATCCTTTATAGAATTTTCCTAATTCTCCATCACTAGTTATTTCACCTTCTGGATATATAGCAACTATTTTACCATTTTTTAGCCTATTGTGAGCTTCTTTAAAAGCATCTTTGGAAGCTTTTGCAGATACAGGGATAGCTTCACCAGTTTTAAACACAGAGTTAAAAACCTTCCAGTTATATATATCTTTTTCCATCATAAAGTTAATCTGCTTTTTCATTGGAAGCTGTAATATAATCCAATCTAACCAACTTACATGATTTCCTAAAAGAAGAACACCTTTAGTATGTGGAATGTTCTCTAGTCCTACATAGGTATATCTATGTCTTAACATAGATATCAACTCCATTGTACTCCAAAATGTCATTATCAAGTATCTTCTAAAAACTTTAATACCCATATATAAAGCCACAAAAGCCATAAGATAGAACAAAGCCTCTGCATTCATTCCAAAGTATGCGAACAGTGTTGTTAAAAGTAAAAAAGAAACCATAAATATATTTTGAACAAAATTATTTCCAGCGAGGATAGTTCCCAAATGAACATTAGGTGATAAAACTTGAATACGAGCATTTAAAGGAACCATTATGAAGCCTGAAAATATTCCAAAAAGTAAAAATAAAAATGCAAAAACAAGGATAGAAGTTGTAATAGGAACAAATAAAATAATAATCATTATTCCAAATGTACCAATAGCTACAAGTCCCATATTTATATAGTATCTTGAAAAATTTGCTGCCATTATCGAGCCAACTACAATACCAATCCCAGCTAATGCCATTACACCCTGAACAGTAATTGCATTAGTTATACCCAACTCACGTTTAGCATACTCACCAAAAATCGATAAAATCACTTGAGAGATTGACCAAAACAAACTTAATGATATTATGGCATCAAAAATCTCTTTTTTTCTTCTTACTATTTTAAGGTTTTTAAATAGATACTCACCCTTTACATATCTCTTAAAGTTAAACTTTTTCTTAGAATTAAACTTCATCTTATTTGGTAATTTTGAAGCTAAAAACAGTTCTATTAAGGAACCAAGTACTAAAAGCCAACCAAGTGGTGCTATTGCTATTAAAACATCTTCTTTAGTACTAAAATTATCTGCTAATAGGTTTTCAAATAAAACACTATAAAAGACTATCCCGCCAAGTATAGCTACTGTAGTTACTGCTTGAACAGCTGCATTACCACTACTAATAAACTCAATTCCAAAAAGTTCTTTTACATAACCATACTTTGCAGGAGCATAAATAGCACTTTGCAAAGCTAAAATAAAAGTCAGACCAAAAGCAGTATAAAACATTCCATGATAGTAAGAGTAAGTTATAAAAAGTGTAACAAATACTGCTAAAAGTGATGAGTATTTCATAATAGTATTTTTAGGAAATCTGTCTGCTAAGAAACCTGATGGGGAAAACATTAAAATAAAAGGTAAAAGAATCAAGGCATTTACAATAGCTGTAAGAATTATCTGCATCTCACCATCATAAACTTTAAAGACAGTGTTTTGAATGATGATTTTATGCCCTAAATCTGTAAAGGCATTTAAAAAAACAACAAGTAAATAGTTAACTACTCCAACTATTGCAAATATTTTTGGCATATCCGCTTTACTCTTCGTCTAATTCTTGTGAAACTAAAGTTGTGCTCCAACCCTCATAGTAGCCTTGTTCCTCTTTTACTTTTGCAAAAAGTTCGTTTACTATATTTGTAACAACTTCTTCTTTAACTGCGTGATTTTTAACCAAGGCTACACCATGTTCAAACTCTTCAGAACTGATATCGTCTTTAAAACTAAAGCCTTCTATCTCAAGAGTGTTTAAAAATCTATTTTTTTGTGTTGGTGTAAGAAATGATACATAATGCTCTACATCTCTTGGGATACTTAAGTCTTCACCCTCTTCTTCAAGTAAGAAGATGATTTTTGCACTTTGAATATGTACAAATTCTAACTCAGTTGGAAAAAGTTGAGTTTCATAAAAATTCCACTTTTTATCTTTTATAATGTTACTTTCATATACATAACCAGTATCTTTCAATATTGCAGTAACCATAGAGTTTAAATCTTTAGAAGATGAAGCGCAAAAGTAAAACTCACTCCAACCATCTACTACCCTACTTCCTAAGTATTTAGCTTTGTCTTCATACTCTACAGCGATAATCAGAGATTCTTTGGTTTCTAAAAACTCTTCATATGCTTGTGTTGAATCATTAACTCCATCATACTTTACAAATACACTAAATAACCAAGTATAGTCATCTTTAAACTCACCAGCATCTACATTTACTTCTATATTGTAAGCAGCATCATCTTCAATTCTTTTAAATATTTCTCTCATAAACTCTTCTAGATATCAATAATTTCGTTAACTTCAAGACCAAATCCACCAAGACCTACGAAATCAGTTTGCTTCATTGAAGTGATTAGGTTCATCTTTGATACACCAAGAGACTTAAGTATCTGCGCACCAGTTCCTATCTCTTTCATAACAGCATTATCTTGATGGTGTGTTTTGTTGATAAAGACTAAAACACCACTGTTTGTTTTAAGATACTCGATAGAGTCAACAAGGTTGTTGTATTTTTTCTGATTTAAAAGAAGTTCTATATCTGGAATTACATTATGAACTCTCACATTTGCAACTTCTCCAGCTTTGTAAAATACTATCGCTGTGTGTTCAATGTTGTCATGGTCTGTAAATGTATGCTGATTTACCTTTACGCCAAAAAAGTCTATCTCCTCTACACTTGTTTCTTTTACAAGTCTTTCATTTGCAAGACGGTACTCAACTATATCTGAGATAAAAACAGTTTTAAGATTATGCTTCTCACCAAAAACATCAAGGTCATCACGTCTAGCCATTGTTCCATCTTCTTTTATGATTTCACAAATAACACCAGCTTCACTAAGCCCTGCTAAACGACATAAATCAACTGAACCCTCAGTATGACCTGTTCTAACAAGTGTTCCACCATCTTTAGCTATAAGAGGGAAAATATGCCCTGGTTTAACTAGCTCTGTGGCATGTGAGATTGGATTTGCTAAGATTTTAATAGTATCATCTCTCTCACCAGCTGATATACCTGTTAGTGCATCTTTTGCATCAACAGAAACTGTAAAAGCTGTTTCATATGAAGATGTGTTTGAACTTACCATTGGGTTTAAATCAAGTCTCGTAGCTATATCATTACTTAGTGCTACACAAATCAATCCTCTAGCATGCATAGCCATAAAGTTTACACTCTGGGGAGTAGAAAATGCAGCTGCATAAACTAAATCACCCTCGTTCTCTCTGTCCTCATCATCAATCATGATGACCATCTTTCCTTTTTTTATCTCATCTATTGCTTCTAAAACTCTTTGGATAGGTGTCATTTTTTCTCTTTATTAATAATTTGTTTTTATTATATACAAATTATCATTAAAAAGAGGTCAAATATTCTTTTATAAATTTACTAATAAAACACTTGACAATAAAAAGCAATTTGTCTATAATTTCGGCTCACAAACACACAGTGGTTTGTTTAAACACCGCGGAATAGAGCAGTTCGGTAGCTCGTCGGGCTCATAACCCGAAGGTCACAGGTTCAAATCCTGTTTCCGCAACCAATTTATTACTACAAAAAATGTTGGGGTATCGCCAAGCGGTAAGGCACTAGTTTTTGGTACTGGTATTCGGGGGTTCGAATCCCTCTACCCCATCCACCAACATAAAATTAAATAAT
>Ga0209345_10001579_pt1 | contig 26904 bp, 25 predicted proteins | sample Cruoilmetagenom7_FD_187294 | JGI IMG/M metagenome (GOLD analysis project Ga0209345, IMG submission 187294) | Oil polluted marine microbial communities from Coal Oil Point, Santa Barbara, California, USA - Sample 7 (SPAdes) (version 2) | ecosystem: Environmental > Aquatic > Marine > Oil seeps ...
CCCAAGAAAGTTGTGCTCGCCTACTCTGGTGGGCTTGATACCTCGATCATCCTCAAATGGCTACAAACCGAGTACGGCTGCGAGGTTGTTACCTTCACCGCCGATCTGGGTCAGGGCGAGGAGCTGGAGCCAGCCCGCGCCAAGGCCGAGATGATGGGTGCGTCCGAGATTTACATCGAAGATGTGCGCGAAGAGTTTGTGCGGGATTTCGTCTTCCCCATGTTCCGCGCCAACGCCGTGTATGAAGGTTTGTATTTGCTGGGCACCTCAATCGCGCGACCGCTGATTTCCAAGCGGTTGGTCGAGATTGCTCATGAAACCGGCGCAGACGCTGTTGCCCACGGTGCGACAGGCAAAGGCAACGATCAAGTTCGCTTTGAACTCGCAGCATATGCGCTGGACCCGAACATCAAGGTAATCGCACCTTGGCGTGAGTGGGATCTGAGCAGCCGCACCAAACTGCTGGAATTTGCGGAACAGAACCAGATCCCCGTTGCCAAGGACAAGCGCGGCGAAGCACCTTTCTCTGTCGATGCGAATCTTCTGCACACGTCTTCCGAAGGCAAAGTTCTGGAAGATCCTGCCGTCGATGCACCTGAGTATGTCTATCAACGCACCGTCAGCCCGGAAGAAGCGCCGAACGAACCAGAATATATCGAAGTTGGGTTTGAGCGCGGAGACGCGGTTTCCGTGAATGGCGTGGCGCTTTCACCCGCCGAGCTGCTGACCAAACTGAACGAGCTGGGTGGCAAGCACGGTTGTGGCCGTCTTGATCTGGTTGAAGGCCGTTTCGTTGGCATGAAATCACGCGGTATCTATGAGACGCCCGGCGGCACACTGCTGCTGGAAGCACACCGCGCCATCGAATCAATCACGCTGGACCGCGGTGCAATGCACCTCAAGGACCAGCTGATGCCACAATACGCCGAGTTGATTTACAACGGCTTCTGGTTCTCACCAGAGCGCACGATGCTGCAAGCCGCCATCGACGCGAGCCAAACACACGTCACCGGCACCGTCCGTCTGAAGCTTTACAAAGGCCATGTGCGCACCGTGGGCCGCTGGTCAGACTTCAGCCTCTATTCAGAGGCGCATGTGACCTTCGAAGATGACGCCGGTGCCTATGATCAAAAAGATGCGGCAGGCTTTATCCAGCTTAACGCGCTGCGCCTGAAACTATTGGCAGCACGCGATAAACGGATGAAATAAAAATAGGCCCGGTCAGAAATATCTGACCGGGCCCAACTACTCGTTACTGAAATCGTTACCGAAACTATTAGTTTGCTTTGATGACCTGCATCACCAATTTGTCGTCCATGCGAATGGGGCCGTCTTCTTTTGCGCCCAAGGTGTATTCAAACACACCAGTCTTCATGCCGCCTTCTTCTGCATGAACCATCAACATCAGCATTTCACCTGATTTGACTTCTTCCTGCAGGATCGCAGCAACGTCGGTGTTCTCACCTGCACGCAGCGGTGCATACCCCACGACGGGACCCGGCTTCATCTCAGCGTCCGTGCGATGCACGACCAGCCAGCCGTTTGCGCCAGCCATCACGCTTTCTGCGCTTACGACACCATTTGAGACATCCTGATCTCCTGCCATAACCATGGGCGTCGCATGCCCGTCAGCCATAGCCATACCGGCTGTCATCATCAAAGCGATTGCAGTTGTTGTCATACGTTTCATCAAAAATCTCCTCGGGATTTCATGTTACCTGCGTAATCACGAAACGCCTCTCCGAAGAGTTTCAGGTGGCCAGAAAAAAATTTAAAAACACGAACGGCCCAGACGAACAACTGCCCGGGCCGCCTACTCGTTAACCTAACCGGAAACCGGTCTACGCTTTACGATGTAAAGTGATACTCTTTAAGAACACTGAACATGTAACAGCCATCAGCTTTTGTTCACGGGGAAAGGCGGCGCTCATGTAACCGCAAATAATGTGGAAGGGCTTCTTTTAGTACCGGTTGCAGTGCGAGTGGAACATCCGGCAACGGCCCTTCTGCACCAGCAAAGCCCCTGCTTTCATGTACGGCCCCGTACCAGTGTCGCGCCCAAATACCGTCTTCTGCCCGCGGACCTGCGGGCCAACTCAGCATTGCAGGATCAAATGGCAAATCTATCGCGTCACAGAGCGCCCGCAACATTTTCTCTGGTTGTGCACGGATATCGGTACTGTCGATCACGATACCGCCCAACTTGTCGAACAACTGTGCTTGCTGAACGTAACCGATATCTTCCAGCGTGGGAGCTTCGCGTTTGGCAGCATAACTTGCGATTACGCGCGCCGGATGGCGGATCAGGTGTACATTTACGCAGTCTTTCGTCCAATCCATAGGAAAGCCAGACAGCATATGATGCGGCATATGTTTCATGTACAAGTGAGGCTTCCCACCATCCTGACAGCTTTTGGCAACACGCTCCGGGGCAATTTCATGCGCTGCCAGAATCTCGTCCGTCATCGGATGATCAATGCCAGACGCGGCAAGATAAGGCGCATAAAACGGTTCATCCATAACGGCAAAGTCATTTCGCTCGCCAAAGGAGTACATCATCGCCGTACTCAGGTTTCGGGGTCCGGACCACATCGCAATGCGCATATTAAAATCCTTTTGCAGTTTTCGCAGTGATACCAGCCCGCACGCGGCGGTAAACTGAAATCACCACTGCGTGATGTATGCGGTCAATCGTTGCGTATGGCCATTCTCGACCGCACCATGCCGCAAAAAGGAGAGCACAATGACCAAGCTGAGCAATCTCAAGGCACTCACCCTTGCCGGGCTTATTGCCCTCGGCCTGATGGTACAGGCCGCACCGCTAAAAGCAGCGGGAAGTGAAACACTTACCGTGGCCGGCGGCTGTTTCTGGTGTGTCGAAGCCGATTTCGAAAAGGTTAAAGGCGTCAAAGAAGCCATATCAGGTTTTGCCGGAGGCAAGACAGCGAACCCAACATACAAGCAGGTGACAGGAGGCGGCACAGGCCACTATGAGGCCGTGCAAATCATCTTTGATCCAAATGTCGTCAGCGCATCGACGTTGCTGGACCTGTTTTTCCGGTCGGTTGATCCTACAGACGCGGGTGGCCAGTTTTGTGACCGTGGATCCAGCTACCGGACGGCGGTCTTTGCTACCAGCAACCAAAAAGCGGCCGCAGAGCAGGCAAAATCAAAGGCGCAGTCTGAACTGGGAAAAAAGGTTGTGACCCCCATTTTGGGTTCGTCCAAGTTCTATCCTGCAGATGCCTATCATCAGGATTACGCCAAAGGCAGCAAGATCGTTCTGACACGCTTTGGACCGAAAAGTCAGGCCAACGCTTATAAAGCTTACCGCAACGCCTGTGGTCGTGACCAGCGCGTCAAAGAACTATGGGGGTCTGCCGCACCCTTCGCCGGCTAAAGACCAAAGTGATCCTGGATTTCTTTCAGGTCCGGGATCACATCGGCCGTTCCGCGCCGCATCACCATCAGCGCAGCGGCTTTGAGAGCCAAGTCAATTGACGCCTCCATCCCCAAGCCGCGATCAAGTCCAGCCACCAGATATCCGGTAAAGGTGTCACCTGCGCCCGTTGTATCCACCGCTTGCGCCGGATAAGCGTCAAAGCGCTTTTCGCCTGTGTTAGAGACCCATTTGCACCCCTGCGCACCCAATGTGACGACCACGTCGGGTAGCCCCAGCGCCTCGGGGGCTTTGCCGGTTGCCTCCTCAAGCTGCGCGGCTTCGACCTCGTTCATAACAAGCAGGTCGATCTTGTCCAAAAGCAGCGCTACTGCTGACGCCTCAAAAGGCGCAGCAGCATAGACCACCCGCAATCCAAGCGATTGTGCAGTGGTAGCTGCGTATTCCTGACCGTTTGTTTCATTCTGCATGAGCAGGAAATCACCCGGGGATGCTTCGGTCAACGCGGCGCCAATAATTGCCTCGGTCAGTTGAACATTCGCACCGTGAAACAAAACGATGCTGTTCTCTCCTTCGTCGTCGACCACGATATTCGCATGGCCGGTCGGCTCGCTGATCTGGGCGATATGCGGTGTATCCACACCGTATTCCATCAGCCGTTCGCGGGTCCAGCGACCTTCTTTTCCGATCGCACCGATATGGGAAACATGCGCGGCACCGCGCGCAGCTGCCACGGACATATTCGCGCCCTTGCCGCCCAAACCAAAGCCATAGCTGCGCGCCGCCAATGTTTCGCCCGCTACGGGCAGGTGGGGAACCTCGTAAAAATTGTCGATGTTAATCGAGCCGAGGTTCCAGATCATCCGCCCACCTTACACGCGGCAAGGATCGCCATATTAAGGATATCATTCGTGGTAGATGTCGAAGAAGCAATCTGGATCGATTGATCAAGCCCTGTCAAAATCGGACCAATCACGGTCGCGCCAGCCATTTCTTGCATCAGCTTAACCGAAATGCTTGCCGAGTGACGCGCCGGCACCACAAGAATGTTGGCAGGACCGGTGAGCCGTGAGAACGGATAGTTCTTCTGGCTTTCGACATTCATCGCCACATCGACTGTCATCTCGCCTTCGTACTCAAAGTCGACCCCGCGCGTGTCTAGCACATCAGGTGCAACGTGCATCTTTTCAGCCCGCTCAGACACCGGATACCCGAACGTCGAAAAGCTGACGAATGCGACGCGCGGTTCCATTCCCAGATGCCGAGCAACCCGCGCGCCACTTTCTGCGATGTTCGCCAGATCCTCGGCGTTTGGCCATTCATGCACCAACGTGTCACCAATCAGCACAATACGGCCATTGTGGAGCAAGGCTGTAATGCCGGCAGCGCCACCTTCAGCTGTGGCGTTAAAAACGTGATTGATCCGCTCCAGCACATGGGCTGATTTACGTGTTGCGCCCGTGACCAGACCGTCACCGTGACCGTGTGCCAACATCAGTGCCGCGAAAACATGACGGTCCCGTGCCGCAAGACGATGAATGTCTTTCTTGTCAAAACCGCGCCGCTGCAACCGTTCATACAAGAACGACTTATACAAATCCAAATGCTGGCTGTTGGCTGCATTGACGACTTCAAGCTCACGGGTAGCATCCTCTAGCCCTGCTGCGATCAGCTTGGCCTTCACATCATCCGCCCGTCCCACAACCAAAGCTTTGCCCAAACCTTGACGCTGGTACATGACCGCAGCGCGCAGCACCTTGGGGTCATCGCCTTCTGCGAAAATCATACGTGCCTGATTGGCCCGTGCGCGCGCGTTGATGCCGCGCATGATATTCGCTGTCGGGTCGAGACGCGATTTCAGGCTTTGTTCATAAGCATCCATATCAATGATAGGCCGACGCGCTGCGCCGGTATCCATACCTGCACGTGCAACTGCTGGCGGGATGCGGTGTATCAAACGCGGGTCGAAAGGTGTCGGGATGATATAATCACGACCAAAGCTGAGGTTTTTCCCATAGGCCAGCGCCACCTCGTCTGGAACGTCCTCACGCGCAAGATTAGCCAGCGCATGGGCGCAAGCGATCTTCATCTCGTCATTGATAGCACGTGCGTTGATATCCAATGCCCCACGAAACAAGTAGGGGAAGCCCAGAACGTTGTTCACCTGATTGGGGTAGTCGCTGCGACCGGTCGCCACGATGGCATCAGCGCGCACCTCGTGTGCTTCTTCTGGCGTAATTTCTGGATCGGGGTTTGCCATAGCAAAAATCACTGGATCATCTGCCATGCTGGCAACCATATCCGTGGTCACAGCACCCTTGACCGATACACCAAGAAAGACGTCAGCACCTTTCATCGCGTCAGCAAGGCTGCGCGCATCAGTTGTCGCTGCATGGGCTGACTTCCACTGGTTCATACCCTCTGTACGACCCTGATAGATCACACCTTTGGTATCGCACATGATGCAATTGTTGTGCTGCGCGCCCATCGCCTTCAGCAGTTCAAGACACGCGATACCAGCGGCCCCTGCCCCGTTCAGAACAATGCGGACATCCTCAATCTTCTTCCCCGAAATCTTGAGCGCATTCAAAAGCCCGGCCGCACAGATCACCGCTGTACCGTGCTGATCATCATGGAAGACGGGAATATCCATCTCTTCCTTCAGGCGCTGCTCAATGATGAAACATTCAGGCGCCTTGATATCCTCAAGATTGATTCCACCAAATGTCGGACCCATCAGCTTAACCGCGTTGATGAAGGCTTCGGTGTCTTCTGTGTCCAGTTCGATGTCGATCGAATTCACGTCAGCAAAGCGTTTGAACAAGACCGCCTTGCCCTCCATCACCGGTTTGGATGCCAGCGCGCCAAGGTTGCCAAGGCCCAACACTGCTGTACCGTTTGAGATTACGGCAACAAGATTACCCTTGTTGGTATAATCATACGCCAACTGCGGATCAGCGGCGATGGCTTCACAAGGAACGGCCACGCCGGGTGAGTACGCCAGCGACAGGTCGCGTTGCGTTGTCATCGGGACGGTCGCAGTGATTTCAAACTTGCCCGGTGTCGGTTCAAGATGGAAGGCAAGCGCCTCTTCGGAAGTTACTTTGTTTTTGGTCACAGGCTGGGCACTTTCAGTTTTGTTTCACCTGTCATAACGGCACGCAGCCGTTCGCACAATCATGCGACGAAACGCACCCAGTCATGATTACTGATAAATGCCGCGTGACGGTCCGGAAAATCTGCTGCCAGACGAGAAACAGCCCAGCGAATGACTGCAGGCCTCTCACATCGGTTTGCGCACCATATAATCCGCACAAGCGTCTGCCAGCGCTTTGGATCGGCCGCATGCGCCTGCTCTAACGCCACCAATTCCGACTTCGGCTCATCCAGTTCTTTGTGGCAATCCGCCCTCAGCAAACACAATCCCGCATCGTTCACGACCATGCTTTGGTGCTTATCCAACAGCTCAAGTGTCTGCGGTGCTGCCCCTGCGCGCAGCAAACGCCGTGCAAGAATTATAACGCTTGTTGCATCAGGCATAGACGGCGCGTGCCGCAACAAGCTTGCTACAAACGTAACGACCTGAGCCACCGCTTTTTCGGACAATGCGGGTGGAACAATACCATCCACGTTGAACGAAGGTTCTTGTATGGGGTTTTCGCTGTTAAAATCTGCGAAGAAACTTAGATAGGTGCACTGCGCTGCATGAGCCAACGGCCAGAAGTCCGCCCAGCGTGCCTGCGCGGTTTGCAGTGTGCCCAATTCAATGAGGTAGGCATCAGGGTTGGCGAAAAGCATGTTGGTGAACCCTGCCCCATGCTGTGAAATCATCACCTCAGCTTGCGCCATAAGCGCAATCTGCTCCAACGGGGCAAGTTTCTCAAACATGACATATTCGAATCCGAAATGTGCCAGATGCTTCAGCAGCATTTCCTCGCCCCCCAAGGGACGGCTCCGGCTTTGCTCATCGCTGCGTCCGACAAATATCCGCTTTGGCAGATAGCTGAAATCAAGACCCTCAATGGCTTTAAGCGCTCGATTTCGAAGCGCCAGCAACGCACTACTGACAGAATTCATCGCAAGGACGGGCTGAAACTCGATACTTCCCAAATCATTGTCAGCGGGGATGAGCCGTTCAAGCCCATACAGCAGGTCTGTAGGCATCTGGCCGAATGCGCCAGTCAAATCGTAAGACGTCAAAACCAGATCATATTCCTTAGGCGCACGCTCAAAGAACACGCGGCCTGCAAATTCTGGAAACAGGGCCTCAACAAACGAAGGAGCAAATTCGCCCTGTTTCTCTTCCTGATTGGGAAAATGAAAAAAGATGTTCCCCTGAAATCCGACAGCATCCAGAACACAAAGCTGGCTCAGCGATTCAGTCATGAAATGGAAATAGTTAAACGTGTTCCGGCATTCGATTGCAAAATCGAGATCAGGCTCAAGAAAGATTTGCTCGACAGCCAGGCGCTTGCCTTCGTTCGCGGCTCGGCAGCCCTTCAGGTAGGCGTTCAAAGTTTCTATCGGATCTACTTCGGCAGTCTCATTATCCCACCGGAAAGTATTGAACAGTCGCGTAGCAGATGCGCCTGACAGAACCAACTTCTCTCCCACCATTACGTGAGACTTACGAAACTTGGCGCCGTCCAGAACCACAGGCAGAGTATTCGTTTCGATCACCGTCTGGAACTGCTTTTGTCGCTTACAGTGCGTCACAAAGGAGCGAATCTTCGAATTGATCTCTGGGTGGACGCTGACTTCAAACCCTTCAATGACGCCACCGGATATCTCACGCCAGAAAAATTCCGGCTCCCCAAGCAGTTTCAGTCCGTCCTCTCTCCATGGATTGAGGAAAAGCGCATCAGGGTCCGAAGAGAGGTCAACTTTGTTTCTCAATGGCTCGATCGTCCGTTGGAAGGTTTTCCTTAGTATCTACCACAATGACGGGAATCGTCCATATCTATGGCCCCCTTCCCTCGGGTCTTGTGGTTTTGTACAGACGGGGGAAACAGGGAGAGAAACAGATGAGCGCAGGCACAGTCACACCGATGATGGCCCAGTATCTGGAGATCAAGTCAGGCTATCCAGACGCCCTGCTGTTTTACCGCATGGGCGATTTCTATGAGCTGTTTTTTGACGATGCCGTAGCTGCGGCCGAGGCGCTGGATATCGCGCTCACCAAACGCGGCAAACATGATGGCGAAGATATCCCCATGTGCGGTGTTCCCGTTCATGCAGCCGAAGGGTATCTGCTGACGCTGATCCGGAAAGGATTTCGCGTTGCTGTGGGTGAACAGCTAGAAACGCCTGCCGAGGCTAAGAAGCGCGGCCATAAATCTGTGGTCAAGCGCGATGTGGTGCGTCTTGTCACTCCCGGCACCCTCACTGAGGAATCCCTTCTTGAGGCTCGGCGCCACAACTATCTTGCTGCTTTTGCAGAGGTACGTGATGCGCATGCAATTGCTTGGGTCGATATATCTACCGGCGCATTCCACGTCATGGGTTTGCCTCTGGTGCGGTTGGGCCCGGAATTGGCCCGGCTCGCCCCATCCGAACTATTGGTGGCCGAGGGAAAAGAGGCTGAATATCGCGCTTTAGAGACTGATTTCAATCTATCCCTCACCACGCTTGCGCGCTCCAGCTTTGACAGCACTGGTGCTGAAGAACGCATTTGCGCATTGTTTGGCGTAAAATCTCTGGACGCCTTCGGCAGTTTTGACCGTTCAGAGATTTCTGCAATGGGCGCGTTGATCGAGTATCTGGACATGACGCAAAAGGGGAACCTCCCTCTCTTGCGGAAACCAGTTAAAGAGACAGAAGCGCGCACTGTTCAGATTGATGCAGCAACGCGCCGCAATCTTGAATTAACCCACGCTTTGTCAGGGGGGCGTACTGGATCATTGCTGGCAGTCATGGACCGCACAGTAACAGCCAGTGGTGCTCGTTTGCTGGAACGTCGCATTTCCAGTCCTTCGCGCGTGTTAGAGACGATTCAGGCGCGGCTGGAGGTTGTGGATTTCGCAGTCGAAAATGCGCGCATCTCTCAGGATATCCGCGACCGCCTGCGGTCAGTGCCGGACCTAGAGCGCGCGTTATCACGTCTGTCTCTTGATCGCGGTGGACCGCGCGATCTTGCCGCTATTCGCAACGGCTTATCAGAGGCAGCGTACTTAAACCAATCGCTGGAACACATTGAACTGCCAGAGTTACTTGAAACTGCGGTACAGAACTTGGCTGGTCACGATGATCTCGTAAATTTGCTGGATGAGGCTTTGATTGCTGAACCACCACTGCTCGTCCGAGACGGCGGCTTTATTGCCCAAGGTTATCGTGAAGATCTGGATGAAGTGAGAAAACTGCGCGATGAAGGCCGTGGTGTCGTTGCTGCGATGCAGGCGCAATTCGTCTCTGATACAGGGATTTCGTCTCTCAAGATCAAACACAACAACGTGCTTGGTTACTTCATCGAAACCACAGCCACCCACGCGGAAAAGATGCTTTCGCCCCCGCTGTCCGAGACATTCATTCATCGGCAAACCACGGCCAATCAGGTTCGCTTCACAACTGTCGAACTGTCCGAGCTGGAGACAAAAATCCTGAATGCAGGCAACCGCGCCATTGAACTGGAGAAACAGCTCTATTCATCGCTAAGAGACGCCATTCTGCAGAAGGCAGGAGAAATCGGCGCGACGTCAGCGGCGCTCGCCGAGATTGACCTTGCCTGTGCGCTGGCCGATTTGGCGCAATCAGAAAACTGGGTGAAGCCACAAGTTGATAACTCGCGGGCATTCAATATCACTGGCGGTCGCCATCCGGTCGTTGAACGTGCACTTGCCCGGCAGTCAGGTACTCAATTTGTCGCGAATGACTGCGACCTAAGCGCCGAAACCAACGCCGCAATATGGCTGCTAACCGGCCCGAACATGGCGGGTAAATCGACATATTTGCGTCAGAACGCGTTGATTGCCCTGATTGCGCAAATAGGTAGTTACGTGCCTGCGAGCGCTGCACATATTGGATTGGTCAGCCAGCTGTTCAGTCGTGTTGGTGCGTCGGACGATCTGGCGCGCGGACGATCAACCTTTATGGTCGAAATGGTTGAAACAGCCGCGATCCTGAATCAGGCCGATGACAGAGCGCTCGTGATCCTTGATGAAATCGGACGCGGCACTGCCACTTATGACGGACTATCTATCGCTTGGGCCACGTTGGAACACTTGCACGATGTGAACCGCGCCCGCGCTCTTTTTGCGACCCATTATCACGAGATGACCGCTCTGGCCGGTAAACTGGACGGCGTTGATAACGCTACGGTCACTGTAAAGGAATGGGAAGGCGACGTGATCTTTTTGCACGAAGTCAAAAAAGGAGCCGCGGACCGTTCATACGGTGTGCAAGTCGCCCAACTTGCCGGTTTACCACCGGCGGTCATCACACGTGCGCGCGTTGTTCTTGAGGCGCTCGAAAAAGGGGAACGCGAGGGCGGTGCAACGCAGAAGACTTTGATCGACGACTTGCCGCTATTTGCGATGACGCCCACACCGGCGCCTGCCCCACAGAAAAACTCCGCGCTTGACCAGATGATGGATGATATATTGCCGGATGAACTATCCCCGCGCGAGGCGTTGGAATTGATCTATAAACTGAAAGAGGCGGCCAAAGATTGACCGCCTCTTTATAACTCTACCCATTTTTTGGGTGTTAGCCCGCCATGGACGATACGCCGACCTGTGCAGGACGCAGCAGCCGATCATGCAGCATAAAGCCTTCGGCAGCGACCTGAATGATGTCACCTGCTTTGGTATCTGGAACCGGAGCTTCAAACATCGCCTGATGCAGTTTGGGATCAAACTTGTCCCCAACCTCTGGCGAAATTGGAGTGATGCCGTGTTTTTTGAAAACAGAACGTAGCTCACGCATTGTCAGCTCGATCCCTTCCAGCAATGGGCCAGACACTGTCCGTTGCTCTTCAGTTGCAGCCTCAAGTGCGCGTTTCATGTTGTCGTGGACCGAAAGGATGTCACGCGCCAGCTTTGAGCCACCGTAATTTTCCGCTTCGCGACGGTCTTTGTCAGATCGCTTACGTGCGTTTTCGGCATCAGCCAAAGCGCGCATTAAGCGGTCTTTATACTTGTCACGCTCTTCAATAATTTCTTCGAGCGCCAAATCGCCCTCGTCAATTTCTTCCATCTCGCTTGCGTAAGCTTCTGCTTCCGCTGCTTCTGGATCATCAAGAAAATCGTTTTCGTTCGGGTCTGCCATATTCCACCTCTAACTCCGGTCGGAAATCAGTTTTCCAACCAGTTGCGCCGTGTAGTTCACAATCGGCACGATACGTCCATAGTTCAGCCGCGTTGGACCTATCACACCCACCGCGCCAATAATCTTACGATCAGAGTTCATATATGGGGAAACCACCAAAGAGGAACCCGAAAGTGAGAAAAGTTTGTTCTCTGAACCAATAAAAATGCGCACACCGTCGCCTTCTTCCGCCAGTTCAAGGAAATCCGCGATGTCCCGCTTGCGTTCAAGATCATCGAAAAGCTTGCGCACCCGCTCCAGATCATGCGCTTCACCGCTGTCCGTTAGTAGATTCGCCCGCCCGCGAACGATCAATCGCTCGGGATGCTCTTCGCCACCTTCCCAGATCACCAGACCGCTTTCGACCAGTTCAGCCGCCAGCACGTCGATCTCTTGTCGACGTCGCTGCATTTCAGTTTTGATTGTGCGGGTCAGTTCGCTGAGGGTTTTGCCTTCAACCAAAGAGTTGAGGAAGTTTGCGGCTTCACGCATTGAGCTTGGGGTCTGGCCCGGCGGCGGGGCAAACAGCCGGTTTTCAACATGCCCGTTCGAAAACACCAACACCGCCAAAGCACGATCATGGGAAAGCGAAACAAATTCGATATGTTTGATGGGCGCTTCGTGCTTCGGTGCCAATACCAGCGATGCGCCATGGGTCACGCCGGACAGCGCAGTGCCAAGCCGGTCCAGCATCCCTGTCACGTCATCGCCATTGCGTCCCATTGTTGCATCAATCTGGGCACGGTCGCCATCGTCGGGATTCCCGACTTCCAGCAAGCCATCCACAAACATGCGCAGCCCAAGTTGGGTGGGAATACGTCCCGCGCTTACATGCGGGCTGTCCAGCAGACCGAGAAACTCAAGATCCTGCATCACGTTGCGGATTGTCGCAGCGCTCACTTTCTCGGAAAATTCGCGTGTTAGGGTGCGGGATCCGACTGGATCACCATTCGCAAGATACCCCTCGACCACGCGGCGAAATACTTCGCGTGACCGGTCGTTCATTTCCTGCAAAATACCTGATGTGTCTGTCATACTGTCACATTAAGGGTGCGGGGGTTGCATCTGCAAGGGACCCAGAGGTATCCCGACAGGTAAATCAAACAAAAGGAATGTCCCATGCGCCCATCCGGCCGGAAACTTGACGAAATGCGCAGTGTATCTGTCGAAGTTGGTTTCACAAAGCACGCCGAAGGCTCGGCGCTGATCAAGATGGGCGACACCCATGTACTGTGTACCGCAACGATTGAAGACCGTGTGCCGCCATTTATCAAGGGCTCTGGCCTTGGCTGGGTCACTGCTGAATATGGCATGCTACCCCGCGCCACGAACACCCGGATGCGCCGTGAGGCAGCATCGGGCAAACAGGGCGGCCGGACTGTAGAAATTCAGCGCCTGATCGGTCGCGCCCTGCGTGCCGGTGTTGATCGCGTTGCCTTGGGTGAGCGTCAAATCACCATCGACTGTGACGTGCTTCAAGCAGACGGTGGCACGCGCTGCGCGTCAATCACTGGCGGCTGGATCGCCCTGCGCCTTGCTGTGAACAAGCTGATGAAAGCAGGCGATGTTGTGTCTGATCCGCTGGTTGATCCTGTCGCCGCCATTAGCTGCGGCATCTATGCCGGTCAGCCTGTGCTTGATCTGGATTACCCCGAGGATTCAGAAGCCGGCGTTGACGGCAACTTTATCATGACAGAAAGCGGTCGACTGATTGAAACGCAAATGAGCGCTGAAGGCTCCACCTATTCGCGCGACCAGATGAACCATCTTCTGGACCTTGCAGAGAAAGGTATCGCAGAATTGACCGCGATCCAGAAAGCCGCTTGCGTATGAGCCGTAAGTTCGAAGGCGACCGCATCCTGATTGCCACCCATAACGCGGGCAAACTGGAAGAAATGCAGGAGCTTTTCTCCCCCCTTGGCATCACCGTGGTGGGTGCCAAGGAATTGGGCCTGCAAGAGCCGGAAGAGACCGAGGACACCTTCATCGGCAATGCTCGGATCAAAGCCCACGCAGCAGTGAAGGCCACCGGCCTGCCTGCCCTTGCTGATGACAGTGGTATTCAGGTTGCGGCACTGGGTAATGCGCCCGGTGTCTACACCGCTGACTGGGCAGAAACCCCAAATGGTCGTGATTTTGTGATGGCGATGAATAAGACCCATGATCTGCTGGAAAAAGCCGACGCCCCGCATCCACGCGCCGCACGTTTTTGCGCAACCCTGGTGCTTGCATGGCCGGATGGACATGATGAAGTCGTAGAGGGATTTGTAGACGGCACATTCGTTTGGCCAATGCGCGGCGAAACCGGCCACGGGTATGACCCAATTTTCCAGCCCACCGGTGAAACCCGCACCTTTGCCGAAATGAACCATGATGAGAAAAACGCGATCAGCCACCGGGCGGACGCTTTCGCAAAACTCATGGCCCGCTGTTTTGACTGAAGACTGGCAACAGGGTGGCTTCGGGATCTACATCCACTGGCCGTTTTGCGAGGCGAAATGCCCATATTGCGATTTCAACAGTCACGTATCACGCAGTATTGACCAATCCGCGTGGAAAAAGGCCTACCTTCAAGAGTTGCGGCGATATGCGTCCCTAACGCAGGGCAGAACGGTTACTTCTGTATTTTTTGGCGGCGGAACGCCCAGCCTCATGAACCCAGATACCGTCGCAGATGTCATTGCTGAGATAAGGCGGCTGTGGCCTGTTGCTAACGATCTGGAGATCACGCTCGAAGCCAATCCGGGTTCCGTCGAGGCCGGACGATTTATGGCGTATCGGGATGGCGGTGTTTCGCGGATATCGATGGGCATTCAGGCGCTTAATGATACCGATCTAAAAAGGCTTGGTCGCATTCATACGGTTACTGAAGGACTTGCAGCCTTCGACATCGCCCGCAACACCTTTGAACGGGTCAGCTTTGATTTGATATATGCCCGCCAGAACCAAGGCCTCAAGGATTGGGAAGCAGAGCTTAAACAGGCTCTAAACCTATCGATAGATCACCTTTCTTTGTATCAATTAACGATCGAGGACGGCACGGCGTTTGGGGACAGATATGCGATCGGAAAGCTTCGCGGTCTACCTGACGAAGATCTTGGGGCTGACATGTTCGACCTAACCCAAGATGTGTGTGCCGCGGCGGGCATGCCTGCCTATGAAGTTTCAAATCACGCTGCTGACGGGGTACAATCACGCCACAACCTTATCTATTGGCGGTATGGGGATTATTTGGGAATTGGTCCCGGAGCACACGGGCGCCTAACACTCTCTGGCCAGCGGCATGCCACGATCTGCTATAGCAACCCGAAACGCTGGCTTGATGAGGTTGAGAAGGCGCAACCAGAACAAAGCCGTGAGGTTTTGACGAAAGATGACGAGGCAACCGAGTTTTTGCTGATGGGGTTACGTCTGCGCGAAGGTGTCGACCTTGAGCGCTTTAATACCCTTGCACAAAAGCCGTTAGATCAGGTGACATTGCACCACCTGACCGACATTGGCATGATTTCGGTAAATAAAACTAGACTGATAGTTACCGATCAAGGTTTCAGAGTGTTGAATTCAGTTATCTCGGCACTCTTGAACGGCTAGGTTGCGCTAAGCAGTCTGCACAGCTCATCAAGTTCATCAAGCGACTTGTATTGCACAGTCATCTGGCCACTTTCCTGTCCAGGCCTATGTGTGAGGGATACGCGCATACCAAGATTCGCCGAAAGATCACCCTCTAACGCCTTGGTGTCGGCGTCTTTTTCATTTGTCTCCTGCGAACCCGTTGGCTTTGGCTTTGCACCATCCGACATTTCGCGTTTAACCAAAGCCTCGGTCGCCCTTACAGAAAGGCCACCCTTGATCACTTGCTGCGCCAGCTTCATCGGATCTTGTGCCGGAATCAATGCACGCGCATGACCAGCACTCAGACTTCCGTCACGCAAAAGCTCAAGCACAGGCAATGGAAGGTTCAACAAGCGTAGAAGGTTCGCAATATGGCTCCGGCTTTTGCCGAGAGCTTCAGCCATCTTCTCCTGAGTATGACCGAATTTTTCCATCAACTGCTTGTATCCAGCGGCCTCTTCTGCCGCGTTCAGATCGGCGCGCTGGATGTTCTCAATAATCGCAACTTCAAGAACTTCAATATCACTGAATTCCCGAACGATCACAGGAAGCTGGTGCAATTGGGCCATCTGTGCAGCCCGCCAGCGTCGCTCTCCTGCGACGATTTCGTACGTTCCGCCTTCCAACGCGCGGACAATAAGAGGCTGGAGAACTCCCTTCTCTCGAATGGAGGCCGCGAGATCATCAAGATCTTCTTGTTTGAACTGCTTGCGCGGCTGGTCCGGGTTGGGGGAAATGCGTTCAATCGGCACCATTTGGTCAGCCGCGGATGGGCCCTTGGCCGCTACACTTTCTGTTTCGCTGACATCAGCCATCAGTGCAGACAATCCGCGCCCAAGGCCCCGCTTACGCTCATGATTATTCGACATGTTGCACCTCTTTGGCCTGTGTTTGATTGTTGTTCATCAGTTCAACTGCAAGATCACGATATGCTTTGGCGCCTTTGGAAAGGGTATCGTAAGATAACACCGGCATGGCGAAACTCGGTGCTTCACTTACCCGAACGTTTCGGGGCACCATCGTTTTAAAAACCAAATCGCCCAGATTGTCGCGCGCATCCTGCTCTACTTGCTGCGAAAGGTTATTTCGCCGATCATACATAGTAAGCACGATCCCTTCGATCCGCAGATGCTTATTCCCACTTTGACGCACCTCACGAATGGTTAGCATCAATTGCGAAAGCCCCTCCAATGCAAAAAATTCACTTTGCAATGGGACTAGAACTGAGTGGGCACCAATCATTGCGTTGACCGTCAACAAGTTGAGTGATGGCGGGCAATCGATCAATATGTAGTTGAATTCAAACGTGTCCATTTGGGTCTGGCGAAGTGCGTCATGCAATAGAAAGCTGCGTTTTTCATTAGATAGCAGCTCAAGATCGGCTGAACTAAGGTCGACAGTCGCTGGAACAATATAGAGATTTTCAGTTTCCGTTTTCTGAATAACGTCATTGAGATCAACATCTTCGAGCAACAGTTCGTATGTCGTGAACTCCCGGTCTTCCAAGGCAATGCCCAACCCTGTCGAAGCGTTGCCTTGAGGATCAAGATCAATAACCAGAACACGCTGGCCCTTCTCCGCGAGAGCGGCTGCAAGATTGATGGTCGTGGTCGTTTTCCCAACACCACCCTTTTGGTTTGCAACTGCAATAATTTTTGGCCCAGTTGGGCGAGACAGGTCAGACACGCGTAAGCTCCTTGATCTTCAAGATGGTAGCGTCGGCATTGGTCTTACTTCTAATTACTTCTAAGTTGTACGACCAGTTTTTCTGCGCTGCCTGATGTTCCTTCTCCCAGCTTGCCCCTTTTGGAAACAGTGCGACTCCATCAGGCGAAAGATGCCGTTCTGCGTGTCCAAGTAGCGAATTCAGATCATCAAGTGCGCGCGCAGAGAGAACAGCAGCGCCCAAAGGGTCCAATTCGTCCACACGGTTGGCATGTACAACAACGTTAAGATCCAGCTCACGCGCTGCCGTACGAAGAAAAGCACACTTACGCTGATCACTATCGACAAGGGTAAATTGGCGGTCAGGTGTGGTATATTTAGCCAGTATTGCGGCGACAATGCCAGGAAATCCACCACCACTGCCAATATCAACCCAGTCTCCGTCTACAGGTTCTGCGTCGAAGACCTGAACAGAATCAACGATATGTCTGTCCCAGACATGCGGTGTATCACCCTTTGAGATCAGATTTATCTTTTTGGTCCACTTCAAAACAAGCTCTTCAAACTGATGAAGACTGTCTAGTGTTTCACGTGAAACATTCTGCAATACATCATCACTCATCATGCGGACTTCTTTGACTGACCCTTACGGATCAAAGCTAGCAAAAGAGTGAGAGCCGCAGGGGTCATTCCCTCAATTTTTGCCGCTTGGGCAAGGTTTTCCGGTTTCGAGGCAATCAGTTTTGATTTCAGCTCGTTAGACAATCCGTCTATCTTTACATAATCGAAAGATGCTGGGATAAGCTCACGCTCATCTTTTCTAAGCAGAGCAACATCATTTTCCTGCCGCTTGATGTAGTTCGAATACAAAGCATCTTTCGACAATTGTTCAGCAATTTCCGTGTCTACTTCTAGCAGATCCGGGTCAAGTGCACATATATCAGCGAATTTTACATCCGGGAAAGACAGGAGTTGAAAACCAGTACGGCGCTGCCCGTCCTGATTTATCGCGACTCCGGCTGCCGCTGCCTCTTTTGGTGTGTAAGTCTTTGTCTCAAGAATTGTGCGACAGCTCTTTAGCGCATCCATTTTGCTATTAAATGCCGCTCGGCGAATATCAGAAACGCAACCAAGTTCGATACCTTGCTGGGTTAATCGCTGATCTGCGTTGTCGGCCCGCAACGAAAGACGGAATTCCGCACGTGATGTAAACATGCGATAAGGTTCGGATACGCCTCTTGTGGTGAGATCATCAATCATGACGCCAATATAGCTATTTGTCCGGCTGAACAGAACAGGCTCACGGTTCTGAACTGATAGTGCCGCGTTTAAACCCGCAACCAGACCTTGTGCGGCTGCTTCTTCATATCCTGTTGTACCGTTGATCTGCCCTGCTAAATAGAGGCCCGGCACATTCTTCAGCTCCAGAGTTTGTTTAAGGGCGCGTGGGTCCACATAATCATATTCAATCGCATAGCCTGGCTGCATAATTTCAACAGATTCCAGCCCAACGATGGATCGTACATAATCTTCCTGCACAGCGATCGGTAAAGAGGTTGAAATCCCGTTCGGATAGATCGTCGGATCGTCCAAGCCTTCTGGCTCCAAAAAGACTTGATGAGACGTCTTATCAGCGAAACGCACAACTTTATCTTCTATTGATGGGCAATAGCGCGGTCCGATACCGTCAATGTGCCCACCATACATGGCAGAACTCTCCAGATTCGTCCGGATTATTTCATGGGTTCTTTCATTTGTATGAGTGATACCACAGGAAATTTGTCGTGCCCCTGCTTGCTTGGACATGAATGAAAATAGCGTGGGAACATCATCTGCGGGCTGCATTTCAAGGCCGTCCCAGTTTATAGTCCTTCCATCAAGACGCGGAGGTGTACCCGTTTTAAGGCGACCCAAGTTCAATCCAAATTGATCAATTCGCTGAGCGAGCTTCTGAGAAGGATTATCGCCCATCCGTCCACCTGGTCTTTGCACATCACCGATGTGAATGATCCCGCGAAGAAAAGTTCCAGTTGTAAGAATAACTGCCCCAGCATGAAGGCTGGTCCCCTCGGCAGTCACGATCCCAGCAACCTTTTCACCTTCCATGATGAAATCAACTGCCTCACCTTCGAGGATAGTTATCCCAGCATGTGCCTCGATCTCGGACAACATCGTCTCACGGTATATCTTCCGGTCAGCTTGGGCACGGGGTCCTTGGACCGCAGGTCCCTTTCGACGATTCAAAAGCCGGAATTGAATCCCGGCCGCGTCTGCAACGCGTCCCATCAATCCGTCTAGCGCATCGATTTCGCGAACCAGATGCCCCTTCCCCAGGCCGCCGATGGCAGGATTACAGGACATCACTCCGATTGTACTACGAGACATGGTCAAGAGCGCAGTACGCGCGCCCATTCGCGCCGCGGCGTGCGCTGCGTCGGCACCGGCATGGCCACCACCAATTACAATGACGTCAAAATGTTTCACGTGAAACAATCCTCATTTTCCAAGACAGAAGCTTGCGAATATCTCATCTAGCAGATTCTCCGCATCAATGCGACCTACCAACGCTTCAAGCGCATGGATTCCAAGGCGGAGTTCCGCCGCTGCTATATCATAATGATCTGGACCACCATCAAGAATTCTTTGTGCTGCCTGCAGCCCCGATCTGGCGGTCTCCATCGCAGTGGCGTGCCGAGCATGCGTCGCAAGACCAGCCCCTGTAGCAAGATCCGCCAGTTGTCCTTCTATCTTTTCAAGAAGTTGATCTACGCCCGCCCCCGTTTTTCCTGATACAGCAGGAAATGGGTCTCCGGAAAGATCAGCCTTAGAAGTCAGCTCAATATCACCTGCAAGTGGCATAAATGGAGGCTTTTCACCCTCATCAAGTAAGAAAACACGTAGGTCTGCATCAGCAGCCCGCTTTAAGGCCAGTTCAACTCCAAGCGTCTCGATCTCATCTGTGCTTTCGCGAATTCCAGCCGTATCCAAGAGTGTCACAGGTAAACCACCCAAATCCATGCGAACTTCGATGACATCACGGGTGGTTCCAGCAATACTTGATGTGATCGCTGCCTCTCGTCCTGCTAGTCTATTCAAAAGTGTGGATTTCCCCACATTTGGTGCACCAACAATTGCGACTTCAAAGCCCGTCCTGATCCGCTCTGCCGCTTTTGTTCCTTCAATCTCACGTTTGAGATCAGCATCGACATCTCTGAGCAGTTCACGAACCTCGCCACTGACATCGACAGGAACATCTTCATCCGCAAAATCAATGGTGGCTTCCAATAAGGCTGCAGCACGTATCAATGCGGTACGCCACACTTCTACCTTTGAACCCAAATCCCCTGACAGAACACGAAGCGCCTGTTTTCTCTGCGCCTCGGTTTCCGCTTCTATCAGGTCAGCAAGGCCTTCAACTTGAACCAGATCGAGGCGGCTGTTTTCAAGAGCACGGCGGGTAAATTCACCTGGTTCCGCGAGCCGTACACCCGTATAATATCCAAGTTCAGAAAGCACGCGCCGCATAATTGCAATACTGCCGTGCAAATGCAGTTCTACAACGTCTTCGCCTGTGAAGCTATGCGGCCCCTCGAAACACAGAACCAAAGCCTGATCTATAAAACCGCCATCGCGACCTTTGACCATCCTAAGAGCAGTTGAACGATGCTCTGGCAGAGACCCGACCATTTTTGCGCTGACTTCATGCGCCAACGATCCTGAAATCCGCACAACGGACACACCGGCACGGCCCATTGCTGTCGCTTGGGCGAAAATCGTATCCATAGACCTAAGCCTTTGAATTTATGTGAAGTTTTAGGTATTCATCGAGTCGAAGAAGTCAGAATTTGTCTTGGTCTGCTTCAATTTTGATATCAAGAATTCGATCGCATCCGTCGTACCCATTGGGTTCAGAATGCGGCGCAGAACGAAGGTTTTCTGAAGATCGACTTTATCGACCAACAGATCTTCTTTCCGTGTACCGGATTTTAGAATGTCGATGGCAGGGAAGACGCGCTTGTCCGCGATTTTCCGATCCAGAACAATCTCGGAGTTACCTGTGCCTTTGAATTCTTCGAAGATAACTTCGTCCATACGGCTACCTGTGTCGATCAGCGCTGTTGCAATGATCGTAAGCGAACCGCCCTCTTCGATGTTACGTGCGGCACCAAAGAAACGCTTGGGGCGCTGCAAGGCGTTCGCATCAACACCACCAGTAAGGACCTTACCAGAGGAAGGCACAACCGTGTTAAACGCACGACCAAGGCGCGTTACCGAGTCCAGCAAGATGACAACGTCACGCTTGTGCTCAACCAAACGCTTGGCTTTTTCAATTACCATGTCAGAAACTGCCACGTGGCGTGTCGCCGGTTCATCAAAAGTAGAGGACACAACTTCACCCTTCACAGAACGCTGCATGTCTGTCACTTCTTCAGGGCGCTCGTCGATCAGCAAAACAATCAAATAGCACTCTGGGTGATTCTTTTCGATTGAGTTGGCGATGTTCTGCAGCAGAACAGTCTTACCCGTCCGCGGCGGGGCAACGATCAGGCAGCGCTGACCTTTACCGATTGGTGAAACCAGATCAATGATCCGTGCAGAACGGTCTTTGACGGTGGGATCTTCGACTTCCATGATCAGCCGCTCATCCGGGTAAAGTGGCGTGAGGTTCTCGAACGCGACCTTGTGGCGGGCTTTCTCAGGATCTTCAAAGTTGATCTGTGTGACTTCGGTCAGCGCAAAATAACGCTCGTTGTCGTCAGGTGCTTTGATCAAACCTTCAATCGTGTCGCCTGTCCGCAGCGAATGCTGGCGGATCATTTCAGGCGAAACGTAGATATCATCAGGTCCGGCAAGGTAGTTCGCCTCGGGAGAGCGCAAAAATCCAAAACCGTCTTGCAGAACTTCCAGAACGCCATCGCCAGAGATTTCCCAGCCTTCATCAGCGCGCTCACGCAGAATCTGGAACATCATCTCGCCCTTGCGCATCGTAGAGGCGTTTTCAATCTCCAACTCTTCAGCCATATCGATCAGGCTTTTGGGAGATTTCGCCTTCAGGTCGGCAAGATTGAGAGTTTCAACTGTCATGGAGATATCCTTGGCCTCACGCGAAAGCGTCAGCTGGCCTGTCTTGGAAAAAAAATCGGGTTATGCAATCCCCGAACGGGGCGCTGAATGCTCTTAGCCTGCCTAGGCCCGCCCTGTCAATCAATGACAGACCTAGAACTTAACCGTCACGGAAAAGACAATCAGGATCATCAGCACGGTCGGCACTTCGTTCATGAGGCGGTATTGCTTGCCTGTCACCGTGTTTTCACCGCGCTGAAAGCCCTTCATCCGCCGCATAAGCCACGCGTGGAAGATGGTCATGCCAATTACCGAGGCGCCTTTCAGCCAAGGCCAAACAAGGTCCCAGTTTACGATCCCGGGCGTCATCACCAACAACAACCCAAAGATCCATGTGGCCATCATAGCAGGGCTCATGATCACCTTGGCCAGTTTGTATTCCATCATGGCAAAGATTTCATGTGTCTCGCCGCTAAGGCCTACACGTTCGGTGTGGTGCACCATGAGCCGTGGCAGATAGAACAGAGCTGCCATCCACGAAATTACCGAAATGATGTGAAGCCCTTTAATCCAGGGATAGGCCGCGATCAGGATATCACTCATCTTTGTCTCTCCATGCTTGCCCTCTCTTTATAATAATAAAGATAGAAAGAAAGATTGTTGTTTTAAGTAGGGAAGCCAAAACCTGTGGATCAAATAGTTATCCCCACTTTTGTACACCCATCAAACCTTGGAAACATAGGATGTTGATAATGTTCATGTGAACAACATTATCTTTAAAAATCATAACCTTATCGATTAATATGTTTTCATTGTGTTGTGGAAAACTCTGTTGGTGGAACCGAAACAACTTAAGTTACCAAATCATTAAGTTGTCCTTTTCCACCGTGGGTGAAATGCAGGCAAACTGGATGACAGATGCCGGTTATCCCCCTCTTGAACCCAAGCGACGAATTGCGGACAAGTTGTCCTTAAGAATATCTTAAGATTATGCATGAGTTATCCACATGACTGTACAGATCATCCTTGCGTCAGGTTCTGCGATCCGTGGCCAAATGCTGCGTCAAGCAGCGGTGCCCCACGAGGTTCAAGTAGCACGTGTTGATGAAGAGATGATTAAGTCATCCCTTATCGCTTCAGGTGCCCCGCCCCGTGACATAGCCGATGCGCTTGCTGAACTCAAAGCATCGAAGGTCAGTGATAAGAATCCCGGCGCTTTGGTTATCGGATGTGATCAGGTTCTGGATCACAAAGGTGTGCTGCTTAACAAACCTGAAAATCCCGCAGCTGCGCTTGAACAACTCAAATCCATGCGTGCCGATCGGCATACTCTTTTATCTGCTGCCGTTATTTATGAGAATGGAAAGCCTCTGTGGCGTCATATCGGGCAAGTACGGTTGCGGATGCGTGATGCCAGCGATGCATATCTAGAAAGCTATGTAGACCGGAACTGGGAAAGCATCCGCCATGCAGTTGGCGCCTATAAGCTTGAAGAAGAAGGCGTGCGGCTGTTCTCGCACATTGAGGGCGATTACTTTAATGTCTTGGGAATGCCCTTGTTGGAAATCCTCAATTACCTAACGCTTCGCGGAGACATCGATCAATGACCGAACTGCCTCGCATCCCTTTGGCCGGTGTCATAGGTTCCCCTATTGCGCACTCCAAATCACCACAGCTGCACCGGCATTGGCTCAAGACTTATGGAATTCCGGGTCACTATATCCCCATGGATGTGTCTCCGGAGAATCTGGAAACTGTGTTGCGGACTTTGCCTAAGATGGGATTTGTTGGCGTTAACCTCACTCTTCCACATAAAGAGAAAGTGATGGAGATCGCTGATCTGGTTACAGATCGTGCAACCCTGATTGGTGCTGCAAATACGCTGATATTCCGTAAGGATGGAAAGATTCACGCCGATAATACAGATGGTTACGGGTTTATTGAAAACCTGAAGGCGGGCGCGCCTGATTGGAATCCCCGTTCCGGTCCCGCTGCTATTCTTGGTGCTGGTGGCGCTGCCCGTGCTGTCATTGCCTCGCTTTTGGATGCTGGTGTGCCAGAGATATTGCTGTCTAATCGCACAAGGATACGCGCAGAACAGCTTCAGCATGATTTTGGTAGCCGCGTGCAGGTATATGATTGGGTTCAGGCCGGCAATATGATTGATGACGCTTCGTTGCTGGTGAACACAACATCGCTGGGCATGATCGGCAAGGGAGAGCTGCGCGTTCCCCTAGATGGATTAAGTCCACGCACCGTCGTAACCGATCTTGTTTATGCTCCGCTCAAGACCAAGATGCTTGAAACAGCCGAGAACTACGGCTGTGTCACAGTTGATGGCCTTGGGATGCTGTTACATCAGGCTGTACCGGCGTTTGAACGCTGGTTTGGACGTCGACCAGATGTGGACCGTGCCACCCGTGCAGCGGCATTGCGTTGATGTTTTTGCTGGGTCTCACCGGGTCCATCGGTATGGGCAAATCAACAACGGCGCAGATGTTTGTAGATCACGGATGCGCGCTGTGGGATGCGGATGCAGCGGTGCATCGACTTTATGCCAAAGGCGGTGCGGCGGTGGCCCCTTTTAAGGCAGCATTTCCTGATGCTGTGATTGATGGCGCCGTGTCCCGTTCTGCGTTGAAAGAGATCATTGGGCGCGATCCTGCAGCGCTCAAACAGATTGAAGCGATTGTACATCCATTGGTTGGGCAAGACCGCGCCACGTTCCTTGCACAGACGCAGGCAGATATTGTTGTGCTCGACATTCCTTTGTTGTTTGAGACAGGCGGAGATGCCCGTGTCGACGCAACCGCCTGTGTTGTAACCGATGACGCCACGCAGGAAGCGCGCGTTATGGAACGCGGCACGATGACCCGTGAACAGTTCCTTGCGATCAAAGCCAAACAAATGCCCGCAGCCGAAAAATGCGCCCGCGCGACCTATGTGATTGAGACCGATACCCTTGAACACGCAGCGGCACAGGTGCAAGACATAGTGAAAGAAATCCGGAGCCAGCTTCATGCGTGAGATCGTCCTAGATACAGAAACCACAGGATTTGATCCCCATACAGGCGACCGCATCGTTGAAATTGGCGCGGTCGAGCTGATGCGGCATGTTGCTACCGGCAACACCTATCACCAATACATCAATCCGGAACGTGGCATGCCACAAGAGGCGTTTGAAGTGCACGGACTGGGTGATGATTTCTTGCGCGACAAACCCAAGTTTGCGCATATTGGTCAGGCTTTTGTGGATTTCATAGGTGACAGCAAGCTGATCATCCATAACGCAGCTTTCGATATCAAGTTTCTGAACTTCGAGCTGTCGAAAATGGGTCTGCGCGAAATTCCGTGGGAGCAGGCAGTTGATACGCTGGCCATCGCTCGTAAGAAATTCCCGGGCTCGCCGTCTTCTCTGGACGCATTATGCCGCCGTTTTGGCATTGATAACTCATCCCGTACACTGCACGGCGCTTTGCTGGATAGTGAAATTCTGGCCGAAGTCTATCTTGAGCTGATTGGCGGCAAACAACCTGATTTTGCGCTCTCGACCCGAGCAGAGCCGAAAGAAGGTGATGCGCAAAGCGAGTGGACCCCGCGTCCGCGCCCTACCCCGCTCCCATCACGGCTTTCTGAAAAAGAAATCGCCGCCCACGCTGAGTTTGTCAGCAAGTTGGGCGGCGATCCTTTGTGGCTAAAAGCCTAATTTTTTAAGCGTCTGCTTTCGCACCTTCGGACGCCTGACGGCGCGCGATTTCGTTACGGTAAAGCGCAACAAAGTCGATGTTCTCAAGGTTCAGCGGCGGGAAGCCACCGTCGCGTGTCACGTCGCTGACAATACGGCGCAGGAACGGGAAGATCATGCGGGGGCATTCGATCAGCAGAAAAGGGTGCAACTGGTCTTCAGGCACGTCCTGAATGTCAAAAATGCCGACATAGTCGATCTCAAGCGCGAAAAGGGTGGTATCTCCGCCCTTGGCTTTGGACGTTACATTCAGCTTGATCGAAGATTCGTACTGATTTTCAGCAGAACGTTTTTTCGCATCAAGGTTCACCTGAACCTGCACATCAGGCTGCACGTCACTTGGCGCACCCTTTTGGGCCATAATATTTTCAAAAGACATATCACGAATGAATTGACCCAAAACGCGCAGTTGTGGTGCTTTCTGGGATTGTGCTTCGGCTTCGGCCATGAACGGCTCTCCTCTTTGGAGGTTAAAATTTGATGCAGAACGCTTAGCAGGTCAGTTCCAAGCGCTCAATCGCTTAGTGTTTTGTCCAACCCGAGGACCCTTTGGGCGCGTCACTATCGGGTAATTCGATAAATTCACCGTCAATCACATCACCGCCACCCCGCGGATCATGCTGTGGTGGGCGCTGACCGGAACCAGGCGTGCCAAAGGTTTGAACCTTAACGCGGGCACGAATGGCTTTGAACGCGGCTTTTCGGACTGCGGGTATCAGCAGCGCGAAACCGACGGCATCTGTAAAAAATCCGGGCGTCAGCAACAGCGCGCCAGAAAACAGAATCATTGCCCCATGCACCAGCGGTTCTGTCGGGTCGCGCAACTCATTAAATGAATTCTGCAACTGACCCAGCGCCAAACGGCCCTGACTGCGGACCAGATACGTGCCTGCGAGGGCGGTTAATATGACGATCAGCAATGTAGGCCAAAGCCCGATAAACCCGCCAACTTGTATGAACAGGGCGATCTCAATCACCGGTACGGCGATAAATGCGATTAAAAGCCACATGTATTTGCTTCCTTTCACGGGGGCTACAGTGGACTTGAGCCCCCTTGGCACCTACATAAGGTGCTTAGACGATTGTTTCCACGCCTAGTCCCCAAGAGGTCAACATG
>Ga0209345_10001580_pt1 | contig 26900 bp, 33 predicted proteins | sample Cruoilmetagenom7_FD_187294 | JGI IMG/M metagenome (GOLD analysis project Ga0209345, IMG submission 187294) | Oil polluted marine microbial communities from Coal Oil Point, Santa Barbara, California, USA - Sample 7 (SPAdes) (version 2) | ecosystem: Environmental > Aquatic > Marine > Oil seeps ...
GCGACAAAGGCATGGAGGGGATTGATCCATTCCAAACCGAACGCGTCGCCAGCGTGGTCATCAAAGCCGAGGAACATCTGGCGCAAATGAGCGATGCCATCAAGCGTGCGGGAGACCGCAAGATCGAAGATCGCGTGGCACAGTTTCAAGTCACCGCTCGCAAGATGTTTCGCACTGTTGAAGAAGACCCGCGCGACCTGACGACGGCGCGCAAATACCTAAGCGTCTATTTGTTGGGGGCGCGGGATGCGACTGTGAAATTTGCCGACCTCTTTGCCCGAACCAAAGACCAAAAAGCGCGGGATGATTTTGAGGCCTTGCTGAGTGACCTAGAAGACAATTTTGCCGCCCGCACCGAAAAGTTGTTGCTGGATGACCGCAGCGATCTGGATGTTGAAATAGAAGTGCTGCGTGACCGATTGAAACGTGATGGGATCCAAACGGGCCGATAGCGCCTATTAGTTCAGGAGTATGTAACAATGACCGAGACCACCCGCCTAGAGGCCGAAAAATCGCTAAAAGCCATCGAGAAAGTCACCGCTGTGATCTTGCCCGAGCCTGCGACCGACATTGTGCCGCTGAAAGGTGCGCCAAAACCGATTGCCGAAGGCATCAAGAAGCGCATGGCCGAAATCGACATGGGCGACACCAATTCGATCATCGCTTTTGGTTCCGCGGCTCAGGAAGAACTGCGCGAAATCTCTCAGGCCATGCTGGTGGATGTGCGCAACAAGGATGTTGGCCCTGCTGGTGATAGTTTGCGCAATATGGTCACCACCATCCGTGGGTTCTCGGTTTCCGAGTTGGATGTGCGGCGCAAGCGCTCGTGGTGGGAAAAGCTGCTGGGGCGCACAGCGCCTTTTGCCAAATTCCTGTCGCGGTTTGAAAAGGTTCAAGGCCAGTTGGATATGGTCACAGACAACCTGCTGACCCATGAGCATAAGTTGCTGAAAGACATCAAATCGCTGGATAACCTTTATGAAAAAACGCTGGATTTTTATGACGAACTGGCGCTTTACATCGCAGCGGGCGAGGAAAAGCTGAAAGTGCTGGATAGCAAAACCATTCCCGCCAAAGAGGCCAAAGTTGAAAAAGCCCCGGAGGACAAACAAGTCATGCAGGCCCAGGAATTGCGCGACCTGCGTGCTGCGCGCGACGATCTGGAACGCCGTGTGCACGATTTGAAACTGACGCGCCAAGTGACCATGCAGTCGCTGCCCTCGATCCGGCTGGTGCAGGAGAACGATAAATCACTGGTCGGCAAGATCAACTCGACCTTGGTCAACACTGTACCGCTGTGGGAAACCCAGCTGGCCCAGGCCGTGACCATCCAACGGTCAGCCGAGGCCGCAGGTGCGGTGCGCGATGCCAATGATCTAACGAATGAATTGTTGACCGCGAATGCCAAAAACCTGCGCGTCGCCAACAAAGCTGTGCGCGAAGAAATGGAGCGCGGCGTGTTTGACATCGAGGCTGTGAAAACCGCCAATGCCGAACTGATCGCCACCATCGAGGATTCCTTGCGTATCGCGGACGAGGGCAAAGCCAATCGCGCCGCTGCCGAGGTTGAGCTAAAGCAAATGGAAGCCGAGTTGAAAACCACGCTTGCATCCGCCAAGGCGCGCGGCGACAAAGTGGGGGACACCGCCGGTGGCGCACTGGATGGCAAATAACGACTGGGTTCTTTAAAACATGGCAAAACTGCACAGATTTTTTGTGGCCTTCTCTCTGGCCAGCCTGATCGGGCTGACAGGTTGCGAGATGCCACAACCTGTGACACCGCCCACCGCACGACCTGCACCGGCTCAACCCGTTGTGGCCCCGCAAACCGCAGTCAGTCGCCAGATGTCGACACATCTGGCCCGCGTACAAGCTGATCTTTTGATTCAGGGATTGTTGCGGATTGACGGCGGCGGCCCTGATGTTCCATTTTCCAAACGCAATCTGGTTGATAACTTCATTCGCATTGCCTTGTTTGATGAATATACAAACAAGGGTGGCCAAATTGTCGCCCATGAAACCGAAAGCCGCCTGCGTCGTTGGGAACAACCTATCCGCATGAAGGTCGAGTTTGGGCCCTCGGTGCCCTTGGCGCAGCGCACCATGGACCACGCCAATATTGATCGTTATATCAAACGGTTATCGCGCCTAACCGGCATTCCCATCCGGCTGACGAATGTAAACCCGAATTACAATGTTTTGATCCTGAATGAGGACGAGCGTCAAGCCGCGGGGCCGCATTTACAAAGGCTTGCACCCGGCATCGGCAATGCGTCCTTGCAGGCGGTGACGGACATGTCGCGCTCAACACTGTGTCTGGTTCTGGCCTATTCCGACAATACAAACAAGGCAACCTACGCCAAAGCAGTTGCCGTGATACGCGGCGAGCACCCCGATTTACTGCGCTTGTCCTGCTTTCACGAGGAACTCGCCCAAGGGCTTGGCCTTGCCAATGACAGCCCTTCTGCGCGCCCCTCAATATTCAATGATGACGAGGAGTTTGGCCTCCTAACCAACCACGACGAACTGTTGTTGCAGATCCTCTATGATCGTCGCTTGCGGGTAGGAATGACCCGACAGCAGGCCCGTCCGATCGTCGAAACAATTGCAGCTGAACTTTTAGGGGGGGCATCTTGACCCCAAATTTGAAGGAAACATAAAATGGGTATTCTTGATTTTCTAACCGGCGAATTTATCGACGTGATCCACTGGGTGGACGACAGCCGCGACACCATGGTCTGGCGGTTCGAACGCGAAGCCCACGAGATCAAATATGGTGCCAAGCTGACTGTGCGCGAAGGCCAAGCGGCGGTGTTTGTCCATGAAGGTCAGATGGCGGATGTGTTTACCCCCGGTCTTTATATGCTCGAAACCAACAACATGCCGATTTTGACGACCTTGCAACATTGGGATCATGGCTTCAAATCGCCCTTCAAATCGGAAATCTATTACGTCAACACCACCCGTTTTTCTGATCTGAAATGGGGCACTAAAAACCCGATCATTTGTCGCGACCCCGAATTTGGGCCGGTGCGCATCCGCGCCTATGGCACCTATACGGTCAAGGTCGCTGATCCAGCCCGTTTCCTGACGGAAATCGTCGGCACCGATGGTGAATTCACCATGGACGAGATCAGCTATCAGATCCGCAATATCATCGTGCAGGAATTTTCGCGCGCAATTGCCGGCAGCGGTATCCCTGTGTTGGATATGGCCGCCAACACCCGTGATCTGGGCAAACTGGTTGTTGCACAGGTGGCCCCTGTGTTGGAACAATACGGACTGTCTATGCCCGAACTTTACATCGAAAATATTTCGCTGCCAGCGGCTGTCGAAGCCGCACTGGATAAACGCACCTCGATGGGGATGGCGGGTGATCTGGGCAAGTTCACCCAGTATTCCGCCGCCGAAGCCATGACCGCTGCCGCAAATAACCCGAACGGCGGGGGCGGCATGGGGGCTGGCCTTGGCATGGGGATGGGCATGGCGATGGCGGGTCAGATGGCCAACCAGACCGGTCCTTGGGGGGCTGCCCCGCAGCCTGCTGCGGCCACACCGCCCCCACCCCCACCGACACCTGTTGAAAAAGTGTGGCATGTTGCCGAGGGTGCGAACACCAAGGGGCCGTATTCGCGCGCCGACATGGGGCGCATGTTAATGGATGGCTCCTTAACACGCGAAACACTAGTTTGGGCAGCCGGCCAAGACGGATGGAAAACCGCCGAAGACATTGACGAACTGGCAACCCTGTTCACCATCATGCCCCCACCACCACCCGGGGCGTAAAACCCATGACCAATGCGTCCGAACCCTATCAGATGCCCAATGTCGCGGTCGAGCATCGGTTTCCGTGTGATCAATGCGGGGCCGACTTTCGCTTTGCGCCCGGTGAAGGTAAATTGATTTGCGATCACTGCGGTCATAGCGCGGTGATCGAGGGGGATGGCACGCATGATCTGCAAGCCATCGTAGAACTGGATTTCAGCACCGCCCTTGAGGCGCATCTACCCGAGGCCGAGATCGAAGAAACCCGCGTGGTGCAATGCCCCAGTTGTGCCGCGAAATTCGAATTTGACGCCGAAGTCCACGCCGCCGAGTGTCCGTTTTGCGCCACCCCGGTGGTTACTGACACCGGCACCCAGCGCCAGATCAAACCAAAGGCGCTTTTGCCCTTTGCGATGGACGAACGTGCGGCGCGCGCGGCCCTTGGGGATTGGCTGGGAAGCCTGTGGTTTGCGCCCGGCGGGGTCAAGCAATATGCGCGTAAAGGTCGGAAATTGCAGGGTATTTACGTGCCCTACTGGACCTATGATGCCGACACCAAAAGCCGCTATTCCGGCCAACACGGTACGGTTTACTATGAAACCCGCACCGTCATGCGGGACGGCAAAAGGGTGCAGCAACGAGTGCAGAAAGTCCGCTGGCGCCCGGTTTCAGGCCGTGTGGCGCGGTTTTTTGATGACGTGCTGGTGCTGGCCTCAAAATCCCTACCCAAGCGCTTTACCGACGCGCTTGGCCCGTGGGATTTGTCCGAGTTGGAGCCATACCGCCCTGAATATCTGGCCGGATTTCGCGCCGAGGGATACACTGTCGAGCTGGCAGATGGCTATCAAGAGGCCCGCAGCTATATGGATCGGGTGATCGAGCGCGACGTGAAATTCGACATTGGCGGTGACCGCCAGCGGGTCAGCAACATCGACACCGCCATCAGCGATGTGACCTTCAAACACATCCTGCTGCCGGTCTGGCTGGCGGCCTATAAATACCGCGGCAAAACCTTTCGTTTCGTGGTCAACGGGCGTAGCGGGCGGGTGCAGGGCCAGCGCCCCTACTCGGCATGGAAAATCACCTTTGCGGTGATCATCGGGGCCATTGTGGCAGGCGTCATCGGTTATTTGGTTGCGAACAATCAATAGGGACTGATGATGGTCAATATCCTGTGCTGCGGCGAAGCCCTGATCGATATGCTGCCCATTGAAGACGGATTTCGACCCGTCACCGGGGGCGGCAGCTTCAACACCGCAATCGCCCTTGGACGCCTTGGGGTGCCGGTCGGGTTATTCAGTGGTCTTTCATCGGATTTCTTTGGCGACATTCTGCGCGACAGCCTGAAACAAAGTGGCGTCATCACGCAGTTTTCTGTCCTTAGCAAACGGCCCACCACGCTGGCCTTTGTGCGGCTGCTGGAGGGACAAGCCCAATATGCCTTTCATGATGAAAACACCGCTGGCCGGATGTTGGGCATCGCCGACCTCCCTGCCCTGCCCGACACCCTTCAAGCCCTGATTTTTGGTGGTATTTCGCTGTCGACCGAGCCATGTGCCAGCACCTATGAGGCCTTGCAACTACGCGAGGCGACATCAAAGATCACCATGGTTGATCCAAATATCCGCCCAAGTCTGATCAACGACGAGGCCGCTTATCGGGCGCGGATTGAACGGATGCTGGGGCTGGCCGATATTGTCAAACTATCGGATGAGGATTTGCATTGGCTGCGCGGCACAGGCGGACAGGATGCGCTGGCCCAAGGGTTCATTGCCAACGGGGCCAAACTGGTGGTGATCACAGAGGGGGCCAAGGGGGCATCCGCCTATACAGCGCAACACAAAATATTCGCCCCTGCGAAACAAGTGCCCGTCGTCGACACAGTCGGTGCGGGTGATACGTTTATTGCGGGATTTATGGCGGTCTTGCACCAGCATTCCATGCTCTCCAAACAAGCCTTGGAGGTTGCACCCGAAGCAACATTAATGGCCGCATTGAGCTGCGCAAACGACGCAGCCGCCATCACAGCTTCAAGGTCGGGTGCCAACCCGCCGTGGGCAAAGGAATTGAAATGAGAGCACTTATTCAACGGGTTACCGGGTCTTCCGTTACGGTAGAGGGTGACGTCATAGGTGAGATCGGCACGGGCATGCTGATCCTTATCTGCGCAATGCAGGGGGATCAGACGGCAAACGCCGATGCCTTGGCCGCCAAGATCAGCAAACTGCGTATTTTCGACGACGGTACGGGCAAAATGAACCGCTCAATACTGGACACCGGCGGGGCCGCGCTGGTGGTTAGCCAGTTCACGCTAGCCGCCGATACTTCGCGTGGCAACCGACCCGGGTTTTCCGCCGCCGCTGCGCCTGATGAGGGCCGTGCGCTATACGAATATTTCGCAGACCAGATGCGCGGGCATGGTATCGAGGTGGCCACAGGGCGATTTGGGGCCGACATGGCGGTGCAACTGGTCAATGACGGGCCTGTGACAATCTGGATGGACATCTAGGCGTCAGGCACCGCTGGCAGGGGCGGAAAAGCCGTATCACCCAGACAAAGCCGACACGTCCCCCGATACCGTCAGGATTTTTTCACAAATTCAGTTAAAATTACAATCTGTTGGCCGTTCACGCGGCCTTCAATGTGCCCCGCGTTATCAGGCACCAGTGACACATTGCGTACGGCTGTGCCCCGCTTGGCGGTAAAGCCAGCACCCTTAACGTTCAGATCTTTAATCAGCGTCACCGTGTCGCCTGCGGTCAGAACTGCGCCGTTGGTGTCACGGTGGATGACATCGCTGTCCTCTTCCTCATCCGCCATTCCAGCCTCGGCCCATTGCAGGTTTTCAGGCTCAAGATATGCGATATCAAGCAGATCACGCGCCCATGCCTCAGATTTTAGACGGTTCAATAAACGGTAAGCCGTGACCTGTGCTGCGGCATCCGTGCTCCAGATCGCATCCGACAAGCACCGCCAGTGCGGTGCGTCCGATAGGTCGCCTTCAACGCCTGCGCGGCAGGTAGAGCAAAGGGTGACGTTCTGCTCGGATGGAGGCACATTCATTACCGCCAGATCCAATTGGCTGCCACAGAGGGCACAGTTGCTTGCAAGTTCTGACATCATTCCGGCCTTCTTGTTTTTGCTTTCCTGCATGGTCTGAAACAAACAGCGTCAAACGTCAACAACTCCTCGGTAGATTGAAAATTAGCGCATAAGAATTTGGGGGTATTTCTCGGGTATCACAGGACCCAAACCATGCCCCCCCCTATACGACATACCAACTGTTGATCTGAAAAACTGATTGCAGCCCATGACATATTATTGATCGAGGACGTGGCGGTCGGCGGATCGGGCACACCAGTCGCACGCCGGACAAAACGCTTGTCGCGTTAAATCAAAACGGGCTTATGGTTGCTGGCTAAACTGGCCTAAATCAGGGCAAAATCTATTGACCCAAATCAAAGCGTAAATGGGAGATTTGCGGTATACTGCTGCCACGCAAAACATGACAGGAGACGCCACATGACAACACCCGCACAACCAAAAACACCGGCATCGGTAAAACCCGCAAATTCAGCAGCTAAGACCCCTGCGCCAATTGCTGGGGCCCCTTCGGAATTTCCAAGGGTATCACCAGATAAAATCCGCCAAGCCTTTGAAACCGGCGAATACCCGTATGAGAAAAAGATGGGTAAAAAGGAATACGAATCCGAGAAGGCCAAGTTGCAGGCCGAGTTGCTGAAAGTTCAGAAATGGGTGCATGACACCGGGCAAAAGTTTGTGCTGTTGTTCGAAGGACGCGATGCGGCTGGTAAGGGCGGCACAATCAAACGGTTCATGGAACACCTGAACCCGCGCGAAGCCCGTGTTGTGGCGCTGAACAAGCCAACGGACACAGAACGTGGTCAGTGGTTTTACCAGCGCTATATTGCAAATTTGCCAACATCGGGTGAAATGGTTTTTTATGATCGATCGTGGTATAATCGCGCAGGTGTTGAACGGGTGATGGGTTTTTGTTCGCCTTCCGAATATTTGGAATTTATGCGCCAGACGCCTGACATGGAACGCATGATGGTGCGCTCGGGCGTGCGCATGTACAAATACTGGTTCTCGGTCACGCGCGAGGAACAGAAGCGCCGTTTTGACAGCCGCAAGGACGATCCCTTGAAGCGTTGGAAGCTATCACCGGTTGATCTGGCATCCCTGTCGAAATGGGATGAATACACCGAGGCCAAAGAAGCGATGTTCTTTTACACAGACACGGCAGATGCGCCTTGGACGATTATCAAATCGAATGATAAAAAACGCGCGCGGATCAATACGATGAAGCATTTCCTTTCGACGCTCGAATACCCAGACAAGGATTACGACATCGTTGGTCAACCCGATCCGCTGATCGTGGGGCGGGCCAGCCATGTGGTGCATGGTTCCGAGCATATTCTGGGTGCCTCCTTGCATCCGGATCAACGCAAAGGCGGGTAACCAAGAATTGAGGTAATTATCTCTGGTATTTCCCCGCGTTTTGCCAACTAATAGGCGAAAGTGCGGGGTATGCTTATGTGGAATGAACGTTTTTCAAAGCCGGGCTATTTATTTGGCACCGAGCCTGCGCAGTTTTTGCGCAATCACAAGGCCTATTTGACGGCAGGGGCCAAGGCTTTGGCCGTCGCGGATGGCGAAGGGCGTAATTCAACCTATATGGCCGAACAGGGCCTCGACGTGGTTGCAATGGATGGCTCCTACATTGCGCTTGAAAAGGCGCGGGCCTTGGCGATGTCACGTGATGTCACTGTGGAATTTCACGAGGCCGATATTACGACGTGGGACTGGGCCGAGGCGCAGTATGATATGGTGGTCGCAATCTTTATCCAGTTCGTTGGCCCAGCCCAGCGCAACGATATTTTTGCTGGCATAAAACGCACTCTCAAACCTGGCGGGGTTTTCATGCTGCACGGGTATACGCCCGAGCAGATTGAACTGGGCACCGGTGGGCCAGCATATGTTGAAAACATGTATACGGATGAGAAGCTAAGGCAGGACTTCGCCGATTTCGAGGTGCTGGAACTGCGCAGTTATCAAACTGATATCAACGAGGGAAAAGGTCATTCCGGCACTTCAGCCCTGATTGATTTGATCGCCCGCAAGCCTGCTTAATTCATCAATCAGCGCCCAAACTCGTATTATCAAAATCCTGCCAACCAAGAGGGTATCCAGCTTGTTTCACCCAAGAAACTGCCTTAATTCGTTGAAATACCTCAAAAATAAGGCAGGCCAAAAAAAACCTATCCAAAAGGACAGGTTTTTCACTCTTTTCGCCGCTGAAATGTGGCTAAAGCAAGGCAAACCCATGATGATTCGGGCCTGAATCATCAAATTTGACGAAATTTTGTTTTCCTCGTGCAACATGTCTTTTAGGTTAGGTTTTATTTTTCAGCGATATGCCGCTTATCCAATAAAGTTCAAATATAACAACACCTAAGGTGCTTTACAGCCAAGACTTGTAAACGTTGTTAACCCTAATAAAAGGTTAACAAAAATGTGCCAAATTAAAAATTAAATTTCTTCGTCAAATTCTTGCCGCAATTATTTCACATCTTATAGTTGTTAGCCCGCTAGGGCGATCAACTATAACCAAACTCAACCCGCCAAACTCAACCCGAAGGATTATTATTATGCTTACTGAATATGCCAACAAAGCCCGTGCCCGCCGCGTCTCTGCTCTTGAAACAGTTGAAACCCGCCGTGCAAATGCTGGGATGCCCCAATTTGGATCTTCCCGTCAATCGACCGCTGCTGGCCTCGCGTTTAAGTCGTGTCGTTCATAGCCCGTTATTTACACCTATCTTCCAAACCTCAATCAAGGATTAAGATCATGCTTACCGAATGCACCGTCAATGCCCGCGCTCGTCGCATTTCCACATGTGAAATGACTGAAACCCGTCGTGTGTCTTCGGGAATGTCATGGGGCGGAGTGCGCCATCAATCGGGCGGGGGTAGCATAGCGCACAAACCACGTCATGCGCAACCTGTGTTCGCGGCTTCAATCTAGGGTTGTTTAAATTCCAATCCCCAACCCAATCCACAGCTTGTTTTACAAGTTTTGCCGCTGACTACCAATTTTGCAACTGCGGAAATTTCGGCCGCACATTGCCAAGTATCTGAAAAACAGAAGGACGGATATCCCCGACCTCTGCACACCGAAATATTTCATTATAATTCCTTGCCACGTTTATCTGATTTCCATAAGCCTTAGGGCATGGCAACAGATATGACATACCGCGCGCATGCTCGCGCCACGCTGCTGCTGGGCTTGCCGCTGATCGGCAGCCATCTGGCGCAATTTGCCATTCACATGACCGACACGCTGATGTTGGGCTGGTATGACGTCAAAGCATTGGCGGCGGTAACAATCGCGGGATCGTTCTGGTTTTTGCTGTTCATCATGGGGTCTGGCTTTGCTTTTGCGGTTGCGCCTATGGTGGCCAGCGCCGAGGCCAGCGACCAAGGCACCCAAGTGCGCCGCGTCACCCGCATGGGGATGTGGATCTCGCTGATATACGGTGCCACGGTGCTGCCCTTGATGTGGTGGTCCGCCCCATTACTGGTTGCAATGGGGCAGGACGCCGAAATATCGCAAATTGCTCAGGGCTATTTACGGATTATCTGTCTGGGCACCCTGCCCGCTTTGCTGGTTATGGTGCTGAAAAACTATTTGGCAGGGTTGGAGCGGGCCAGCATAGTGCTATGGATCACCCTAAGTGCTGTGGTGTTGAACGCCTTGGTGAATTACGCGCTGATTTTCGGCAACTTTGGCGCACCGGAACTGGGTGTGGCGGGGGCTGCGATTTCATCCTTGTTGATGCAGAGCCTGTCGTTCATCGCTTTGACGATTTACATCGTGCGGATGCTGCCCGAACACGCGATGTTCCAGCGGTTTTGGCGTCTTGACCGCGAGGCTTTCGGGGCGGTGTTCCAGATGGGGTGGCCAATCGGATTAACCAACCTGTCCGAAAGCGGGCTGTTCACGGCGTCTGCGGTGATGGTTGGCTGGATCGGAACGGCCGAGTTGGCGGCGCACGGAATTGCGCTGCAACTGACCGCGATCACTTTCATGATACAGGTCGGGTTTTCCAACACCGCAACGGTGCGGGCGGGCCGCGCCTATGGGCGCCGTGATGCGCTGGCGTTGAAACGTGGCGCATTGGTGGTTTTGGCAATGTCTATGATTGTATCGGGGTTGGTTGTAATCACCTTTTTGACCATCCCTGAACCATTGGTCGGCGTGTTCCTATCCCCCGACGATGCCCAACGCGACCTAATCATCGGCATTGGCGCCAGCCTACTTGCGGTGGCGGCCTTGTTCCAGTTTGCCGATAGTGCGCAAGTTATGGCGCTTGGACTGTTGCGCGGTGTGCATGACACCAAGGTGCCGATGATCATCGCTGCGGTCGCCTACTGGCCGCTGGGGTTAAGTGCAGGGTATTTGCTGGGGTTCACCTACGGATTTGGCGCGGTCGGGGTCTGGATGGGTCTGGTTGTCGGCCTTGGTGTGGCCGGGGCGTTGATGATGTACCGGTTCTGGGCCACAAGCGTGCGGATATAACTGGCCGCGGCTAGCTACGTTTTTCAAGATAGGGGTTTTTCACAGGGGTGACTTGCAACCCCTGCTCGACCCACGCGGTAAAGCCACCCGAGATGTGGCAAACATTTTCCACGCCCATGTCCTGCAAATCCCGCGCCGATAGGGCCGAGCGCCAAGCCGAGGCGCAAAACAGTACGATCCGCGTCACACCATCAAAATCTTTGCGGTAATACTTGCATTCAGGGTCGATCCAGAACTCCAACATGCCACGCGGGGCGGACATGGCCCCTGGGATCGTGCCTTCACGCCAAAGCTCGCGCACATCTCGTAGGTCAACAAATAGCACCCCTTGGGTGTCACGCAGCGCGTCTGCCTCAACCGGGGTGATCTGCTGAACTTGCGCGTTGGCGTCGTCAATCAATTGCTGGGCAGTTTTCATTACGGTTTGGTCCTAGCTGTTATTTTCGCGCATCATCCGGTCGGCCTTTTTGCGTACCAGAACCGTGCGCAGATCATGCATCGCCAACAATAGCACATCGGTAATGTCTTCGAGCTGTTCATCGTCGGCTTTGGATTGAACCCATTGCGTCGTGATGTTCATATAGTCCACCGCGCGATGAATATCGTCCATAGCACGAACCGCCAGCAGGTCCATCCGGGCCTGCATCCAGTCCACGATTGCCGTTTGGTCCGCTTCGGATAAAATCCGGTCGCCATGCGGTTTATACTCGCCGTTCTTGATATTGATAATGGCGATCTGGTCCATATCAATACGACGCTGGCGGTTTTCAGTATCAACCCGAAACACGATGGCACCGTTTTCGCGGACACGGAAATAATAGTCGGGTAGCTCTGCCGCCATAGTGTCCTCGTTACTGTAGCCCTGCGCAAAAGGCTTGAATGCGTTTACAGGCCTCTTCTAGGGCCGTATCTGACGTAGCGTAGCTTACTCTGAAGTTTGGTGAAAGTCCGAAGGCCGCGCCAAACACCACAGCCACGCCCGTTTCTTCCAGCAAAGCTGTTGCAAACACCTCGTCATCAGTGATTTTCACGCCGCCCGCTGATGTTTTGCCAATGCAGCCCGCAATCGAAGGGTAGACATAAAATGCCCCGTCCGGCGTTGGGCATGTGATGCCTTTGGCCTCGTTCAGGGCTTTGACCACCATATCGCGGCGGCGCACGAATATCTCGTTGTTGGCTTTGATGAAATCTTGTGGCCCGTTCAGCGCCTCGACAGCGGCCCATTGCGAGATGCTGCACGGGTTTGATGTAGATTGCGACTGCACCTTGCGCATCGCCCCTATTAACTCTTGTGGCCCCGCCGCATAGCCGATCCGCCAGCCGGTCATCGCATAGGCCTTGGAGACCCCGTTACAGGTCAGGGTGCGGTCATAAAGGCCGGGTTCAACCTGTGCCGGAGTGCAAAATTCAAAATCCCCGAACACCAGATGTTCATACATATCGTCCGTCATCACCCAAACATGTGGATGGCGCATCAAAACATCCGTCAGCCCCTTCAATTCTGCACGGGTATACCCGGCCCCCGTCGGGTTTGAGGGGGAATTGAAGATGAACCATTTTGTAACAGGGGTTATCGCGGCCTCAAGTTGCGCGGGCGTGATTTTGAAGTCTGCCTCAAGGGTTGCTTCGATGGCTACAGGTGTGCCGCCCGCCAGCAGCACCATATCGGGGTAGCTGACCCAATAGGGCGCAGGAATCAGCACTTCGTCGCCCGCATTCAAAGTGGCCATCAGCGCGTTATAGAGCGTCTGTTTGCCACCAGTGCCGACGCTGATCTGGGCCGGAATATACGTCAGCCCGTTGTCGCGCTGTAACTTGTCACATATCGCTTGTTTCAGTTCGGGAATACCGTCAGGGGCTGTGTATTTCGTTTTCCCTGCATCGATTGCCGCCTTTGCAGCCGCCTTGATGTTGTCGGGCGTGTCAAAGTCCGGCTCGCCTGCTCCAAGGCCAATAACATCCCTGCCTGCCGCCTTTAATTCGCCTGCCATCGTGGAAACAGCAATCGTCGGCGATGGTTTGACGCGGGCAAGGGTTTTGGACAAAAAAGGCACAGCAAGCTCCGGTTTGTATATCTTGACCTCATGTATTAAGTTGCCGCCGATAGCTAATCAAGCAGATTACAGGAAAGAGGCCGCAATGGCAGATGATCTACCGGATGAAACCGAAGAAGACTGGTATTCTGAGGATCGGGCCACCTTTGGAGACCGCGTAACAGGCGCGCGCGAGGCCATGGGCTGGACCCAGAAAGAGCTGGCCAAACGTCTGGGTGTCAAACTGAAAACCGTAGCGGGCTGGGAAAATGATTTATCCGAGCCTCGCGCCAACAAGTTGCAAATGCTGGCAGGAATTTTGAATATTTCGCTGGTTTGGTTGCTAACGGGTGATGGCGAAGGCGTGAACGAGCCTCAGGATAACACGCAACTTCCCGCAGATGTGAAAGAACTGTTGGCCGAGCTGCGCCGGATACGAGGAAAAATGAAAGAAAATATTGACCAGTTGGGGCGTCTTGAAAAACGCTTGCGCAACACGATTCCGGATCATTTGTGATGACTGAATGTAATCAGGACCGCCTGAAGCGGCTTAGAATGCGTTCGTGGCGGCGGGGCACCAAGGAAATGGATATGATCCTTGGACCCTTCAGTGATACCGAGTTGGTTGGACTGGATCAGGCCCAGATCACGCTGTATGACGCCCTGCTGTCCGAGAATGACCATGATCTTTATCAATGGGTTACAGGACAGGTTCCAACACCGGAACCCTATCTGGATTTACTGTCGGACATATCAAAATTCACGTTTAAATCTTAGTTTCCGCGAATTTTCCGCGGTTTAACCGAATGTTTGCGATTTATCTGCATTGTCACTGCTGAGCAGTAACTGGCGGAGAGATTAAATGAGTATGCATTCAAGCGTGGCAACCCAGACCCAACAAGGGTTTATCACGGGTTATCTGGACACATTGGCAATGGTAGAGCGGTTGCACCGCTTGTTGCTGGATGTCATCAAAGACGAATTCGAGCGGGTTGGCGTGTTGGAAATCAACGCGGTGCAGGCGCTGTTGTTGTTTAATATCGGCGACAACGAGGTGACGGCAGGCGAATTGAAATCGCGCGGCTATTACCAAGGTTCAAACGTGTCGTATAACCTGAAAAAACTGGTCGAGATGGAATTCATGCACCATCAGAGATGCGAGATCGATCGCAGATCCGTTCGGGTGCGTCTGACACAAAAGGGGCGCTACATTCGGGATGTGGTGGCGGAACTGTTTGCGCGTCACGCTGACGGGCTTGAGGCAAAGGGCGTATTGGGGCACGACGGGATTGACCAAATCAATGCATCGTTGCGCCGTATGGAACGGTATTGGACTGACCAAATCCGCTACATCTATTAAATGTAGCTATTGAACAGGGCGCAATTGGCTCATGGTTAGCCCTTGTAGTTCGCGCAACAGCTTTCGCACCATTGTTGTTTGGAAACTGTCGAACCCCGCCGCTTGCTCGGCAAAGGATGCGGGACCGTTGATCACCTCGGATTCATAATAATCCGTAAGCTGTTTAAGCTCGGAGCCGTCTCTGTTTGCATGGCCCGCGCCGATCACCAATGCATTGATCGTGATCTGTGCCAGCAGGCGGTGCGATCTAATATCGCGTGGGCGAGGGCCGGAATTGGAAACACCATCACCGGACAGATCAAGCGTGCGGGTCCAGCAATCAGGCTGCTGTATCAACAGGGCCGCACCATAGAGCATGCTGCTGCCAATAGCGGTTGATGGCGTGGCTTTGGTCCGGTTGGTGGCCACCAAGCTAGCAGTGACTTTATCCAGAGTTTTGGGGCTGCGCAGCAAAGTCCAGTCAACGATCAAATGCTGGTCCTCAGGACCGCTCCATTCATAAACGGCCAAAGCGACAGGGGCCGAGGGCATAGCCATCAAGGCCGCCTGCACCTCGTTATCATGCAACGCCCCCGCCAGCCCGTCCAGTTGCAAGCGATACTCGGCCCCATCGACCGAACCGGAGACATCCAAACCGATTGCCAGTGCTTGTCGGCAATCGGCCTGTAGGGCGTTGGCAAATATCAGGTAAAAAAGGGCTGCAAATCTTACCAATGGCCACTGCTTTCCATACTTGCCCATGGCTCGGCCGGTTCCAGCCGGTCGCCCATTTGCAACAACTCGACCGAGATGTTGTCAGGCGAGCGAACGAACGCCATATACCCATCGCGTGGCGGTCGATTAATGGTGACGCCCGCATCCTGCAAAATACGGCAGGTGGCATAAATATCCTCGACCGCGTAGGCTAAATGCCCGAAATGGCGGCTGTCAGAGGGCAACTCATCATCCCCATCCCAGTTCCATGTCAACTCGATGGGGCATTCTTCCTGACCTTCGGGGGCCATAAAAATCAGACTGAACCGGCCCGCTTCGCTCTCGTGGCGACGGGTTTCTTTAAGGCCCAGCAAGGCAAAAAATGCCATTGTCTTTTCCAGATCTTTTACGCGGATCATTGTGTGCAGATATTTCAACTTCATGACGTCACTCCTGTGTCAGCGGGGACGGTCTGAACGACCTGCCATCGACAAAACATCAGAATGTTGAGCGAAACCCCACCCCAACAGTAAAGCTGTCCGTGTCATAGAGATCAATGCTAGATTGCGTTTTTGCGACCCTGAAATCCAGCGTTGGTGCAAAGCCGTATAAATCGGCTTTTGTAAATAACAGTGATAGCCCTGCACTCAACTGATCATCCTGACGCCCTTCGACATCGAAAACCGAAAAAGGAAAATCCCGCCGTTCCGCGCTCATATTGATGGAAACATCCGTGCCCAACAGGGGTTTGTCAAAAGCATAGCCCATGGCAAATTTTACACCGGTATATTCACCACTTCTGTTACCGCCACTTGCATTTCGCCCTTCAAGGCTCAGGCTGAGGTTGCCGCTGTCCTTGATGCGGAATTTAAGGGTTCCCGAGGTCGAAAATGTGGTCAGGTCGTAATTGTTGACGCCAATCCGGGTTTGGTATTCTACCGATGCCGCGAACCTGTGCGAAAACGTTGGTGAAACGCTGTGCCTTTGGCTTATATCCAAACGCACATAGCGGTTCAAAGGGCTCCATCCATACCAATTTTGACCTAAGGTCGCCTGATAGGACAACATCGTCCTACCCTGATTGCGAAGGGTGAGATGGCTGGCTGAAAATTCAGCCACCTGGAACGCATAGTCGCTGGCAGACGCGCGCGGGGCCAGCCTTTTTGAGCGCTCGCTTAACGAATATGTTTTGCTATAAAGTAACAGCCCAAGGTCGGTCGCCTTTGTAGCTGTTTGGTGAATACGGTAACGGGCCCGCGCACCAGCCGTGTATTCAATGCCCGATAACGCCTGCGCTTCGCGGCTTAAAACAAAAGGCAGATCAAATAACCATGCTATTTCATTATTCGCCCCATTGTTGATATTTGAACTGGGATTAATGCCAAATATCAAATCCAACTTTAGCGGATTCTGGCGATTTACAAGCCTGAAATCCCGCTGCACAGTGGCCCTATACCGTTCATCTGGCGCGGCTTGCAACGCCCTGCGTAACCACAATTCAGCCTGTGTGTATCGGCCAGCTTTGGCTTTGGCAGCGGCGATCATTCTGGTTGCTGAAAATCGCTGAATTGGGGTTTTGGCATGGGCCAATGCGCGCTTGCCGGTGACGGCGCCCTGATCGCCTTTGCCCTGCGCGGTTTGCGCCGCAGAAAGCATCAACAAAGCCTGAACATCGCTTGGGTCTCGCTGCAACAGGCCAAGCGCGACCGCCTGTGCCACATCGGGCCGGTTTGCTTTCAGTGCGCGAATGCCATAGGCGCGGGATTCCTCAATGCCCAAGGTGAATTTTTGCTGTGCATATGCAGCATGGGGGGGCATCCCCCCCAACCATGCCACCAGAGCAAGGAAAAATGCCGCTTTACGGACAGGTGGGCGAAGCATTAGCTGTTGAACACCCTGGCAAAACAAACGTGCCGTATTCGTGAATGAGGTCGGTGGATATGTAAGGTGTAATGACAATAACACCCGCGATTTCGGTCGCGCCAACCCCGCCGACCATGCCACCGTAATTGCCAACCACCTGACTGCCAATGCGGACATCACCAAAGTATTCACCGCCGGTCAAGGCTGTGTCTATCAGGTCCAGGTTAGCAAGGGTCGCGTCAAATCCAGTTGGCACGACATCGATGATACGCCGGTTGGTAATGTTGCCCTCAATATGCCCCTCGACACCCTCCTCAAAGTTGACCCTGATGTTGACATCGCCCGCGACCTGTGAACCGCGGTCGTTTCCACCTGTATCACTATCAAGAATACCAGCATAACCACCGCGGTATTGCGCGCTCCCACTGGTTGGTCGGCTGTAGGTCGAAATCCTTGCGTAGGTGGTGCCGCCAAAGGCCGTCCCATTTTCGCCTTCGGTTGCCACAGCTCCGGCATAAACGGTGCTGCCTGTGGCAAACAATGCCAGATATTGCCGCGCCTGCACATTTTCCTGATATGTATAGGCTTGATAGGTTGTAGTCCCATCCGCACTTGTTACATCTAGCGGAACGTTGCGCGTGTAAGCACCATTCAGGGCCGGGTGATCAAAACCATTGACTGTTAAAGATAGGCTGTTGCTTGAGGCATCATAGGTTGCTTCGGACAGATTAGCAGCAAGGGCTGTAGGAACTGTCCCCGTACCACTTACGACACCGCCGCCACCGCCGCCGCCACCTTGATCAACACCAGATCCACAGGCAGTTAACGCAAGTAGACAAATTCCAGCGAACAATGATTTATACATATCTGTGACACACCTGTTTTGTTTTTTGTCAAAACTCCACCCAACAGGAGCAAAAGTCAACTATGGGTTGGCACTACCCCCAATATCCTTAACAAAATATAAATAATGTGGTTGCTGGGTATCAGTAAACATATATTGTGGTTCCCTGTTGCCACATCCATAGATATAGTATTTCTCGACTCAACCGCCGTATGAATTGATACCAAAAGGATGCCCAATGCCGCTGACGCCTGAACAAATTGCCGAAATTGAAGCACAACGCGCCAATCCACAGCAGACCCTGCGCGCGGTAAGCAGCGGGATGGAAGCGCATCTGTATCGGGCGCACGAGGTTCTGGATCACGGGTTCATCCGCGTCATCGATTATATGGGCGACGATGCTGCGATCTGTCAGGCCGCACGGGTATCTTATGGCAAAGGCACGAAATCGGTGCAAAATGACGCCGGATTGATCCGCTATCTGATGCGCCACTGGCATTCGACCCCGTTCGAAATGTGCGAAATCAAGCTGCATGTGAAGCTGCCGGTTTTTGTGGCACGGCAATGGATCCGGCACCGCACAGCAAACGTGAATGAATATTCCGCACGCTATTCCATTTTGGACCGCGAGTTTTACATCCCAGCACCCGATCAATTGGCCGCACAATCAGTGGTCAACAATCAGGGGCGCGGCGTGGCATTGGAAGGCGAAGAGGCGGCGCGCGTGTTGGAAATTTTGAAAACCGATTCCAACCGCGCTTATGACAATTACGAGACGATGATCTCGGATGATGGCCAGCAAGGTTTAGCGCGGGAACTGGCGCGGATGAACCTGCCCGCCAATATTTATACCCAGTGGTATTGGAAGGTCGACCTGCACAACTTGTTCCATTTCCTGCGTTTGCGCGCGGATATGCACGCGCAATATGAAATCCGGGTTTATGCCGACGCGATTTGCAAAGTGGTCGCCGACTGGGTTCCAGCGGCCTTTGGCGCGTTTGAAGATTACCGGATGGGGGGCGCGAACCTAAGCGGCAAGGCCATGGACTGCGTGCGCCGGATGCTAAAAGGCGAAGAGGTGACGCAGGAAACGTCGGGAATGAGCGTCGGCGAATGGCGGGAGTTCCAAGGGACTATTGGATGAAAATTTCCGAGGAATCTCTGGAGGCTCTGCTTGGCATCATCACAGGGGATTTGGGGATGTCGCCGATCCGGACTGAGCCCCAGCTGGCAGATTTCTTTGACAATCGTGCCGAATGGGAACCGTTCGGCTACGGATTTCCTGCACGGGATGTTTATGTCCGGGAGCGGCTCCATGTGTTCAATGGTGTGCCTCGTATGAAGCACTTCATCGAAAAGGCTTTTCAATTTGACTCGGACGATGAGGGCGGGGCAGACAAAGCCGCATCCTGGTTTTCGCAGATATTGTTGCAAGACGGTTTCAAGTTGGAAAAAGCCCAAAAAAGGGATTTTATGAACAAGGGTGTCCTGGTTCCCGGGCGCATCTTTTTTGCGGTCGTTCCAATAGCAACAAATGAAACCACACCTAAAAACAACCCATTTCCGCACAGCTCTTAATCGTGCGAACCGAAGCACAAAAAAACCCCGCGAGGCAAAAGCCTTGCGGGGTTCTAAATTATCTTAAGGCGGGCCCTTAGCCCAATCCTTTAGTCAACCAGCGAAATCGCGCCTGCGGACTGACGGCCATCACGGCCCTCTTCCAGCTCGAATTCAACTTTTTGGTTGTCGGCAAGGCCAGTCAGACCAGCGCGCTCAACAGCCGAGATGTGTACAAACACGTCTTTGCCGCCGTCGTCAGGTGCGATGAAGCCGAAGCCTTTAGTAGTGTTAAACCATTTTACGGTGCCAGTAGCCATTCCCGTATCTCCTTAAGTAGTATCACCGCCCGCGGATTGCAGCGGCTTGGTGCAGCAGTCTTTTAACATCGTCCGGCTGCTTAGAAAAAGGAGGCGGGTAGAAGAAGTCTGACGTCACAGGGCACACATGGGGGTATTTCCCCACTATTACAAGCATTTCTTTCAAAACCGGGCATTTTGGCGGAATTTTGCACACATTTATATGTGGCCCGAACGGGCGGACCACATTATCTTGTTCGCGCTGATATAATTCAGTCGGCCAACTTCAACTCGCCAGCACTGGAACGCCCATCGCGCCCCTCAACCATCTCAAACGAGATTTTCTGATCGTCAGCCAAGCCAGTCATGCCGGCGGCTTCGACGGCTGAAATGTGCACAAACACATCGTTGCCGCCATCGTCGGGTGCAATAAACCCGAAACCTTTTGTTGTATTGAACCATTTTACGGTGCCAGTTGCCATCCGTCTTCTCCGTCATTTTAATCCCCCTGTCAGCGATATTGCGCAGGGTCGCGCAACAAATTCTCCAGTCTGCTGCCGCCCGAAATATTGGACGTTCGCAAAAAACCTGTTGTCACGGTCAAAATCGTAGGGTGTTTTTTTCAAAAGGCAAGAAAAATGCGCTCGCACTCAGCAACGCTCTGCTTATAGTGTCGACAAAATTCGTGAGGGAAATATGAAAGTATACGGGTTAAAAAACTGTGATACCTGTCGGCGTGCTCTAAAGGCCTTGCTGGCAGCGGGGCACGAAGCAGAACTGATAGACGTGCGCGACGGCGGCATCAATGCCGAGGAGCTGGAGCGGTTGTATATGGTGTTTGGTCAGGATCTTGTGAACCGGCGCTCAACCACATGGCGCAAGTTGAGCGAAGAAGAACGAGGTGGCAAACCCGTGGCACTGATGCTGGAACATCCAAGCCTGATGAAACGGCCAGTAATTTTGGAAGAAGGTGGATTGCTGACCCTCGGGTGGGGCAAGGATGAACAAAAACATTGGGGAGTAAAAGATGCGTAATGCAGCATTGATGTTGGGGATTATTGGCGGTCTGGTCGGAATGATCGTCGGGTTTTTCAGCTATGGCTACACGGAGTTTATTGATTGGGCTGGCGATGAGGTCCCCGGGGTGTTGGAGCAGGTCGATAACGTCGGGCTGATCCGGTTTATGGCGCTTTTCGCGCCGCTTGTTGCCATCGCTGGTGGCGCAATGGCAAGATCAAAAGCGATGATCGGCGGGGTGCTGTTGTTGTTGTCAGCGGCAGGCATGTATTACGCGTTTCGCTTTAATGCGTTCACCATGTTCCCGATCGCTATGTGCGGGCTGGGCGGGGTGTTGGCCTTGGCCGCGACAAAACCGGACGAACATTAGGTGATTGCACCGCCCCCTTTCTTTGCGGGGGCGTGTGCCGTTGGTTTTTAAAAGAGTTAGGTAGAACGCGCCAAGAGGCGATCAACAGATATCGGCCCTGCCCCGCGCACCACAAGGATCAACAGCACTGTCACCCAGAACAGGCGTTGGTCCAAAATTACGCCATCGGATAAACGGTCAAACCAAGCGCCATATTTTTCAACGCCGTGGCCATAAATGTCAGTCACGCTTTGAATAATGATGAAGCCGATCATGCCGATGGCCGCGATCCGAGTGCACAGCCCGATCAGGATCAACAACGGCAGGATGAACTCAGCCCAGGTTCCGCCCAGGGATACGAGCCATTGAAAGGCAGACATGGCTTCGTCGTCATAACCCGCTTCCTCAAAGGCTTTGGGAAATATCTGGCCGTAAGCGCGGCTAATATCCAGAAAACCAAAGAAACCCTCGCCGATTTTCAACCGCGCTGAATTCCAAAAGTAGATCAGCAGCGTGGCCGCAAAGGTGAAGCGGGCCAATGTGGGCAAAAACCACGTGCCCAACATGTTTTCCAACCTTTGGAATATGGTATTATGTAGTGAAATCAGCGCGTTCATAGTGTTGTTCCTTTTATTCTGCTATCTTTATTATACCGCCGCCGGTCAGGAGCAGACCGAGAACCGTGGTGAAATCAAAATCACCCGACGATGTTGTGGCGATTTTCAGAGCCTCGCCTAATGGTGTGCCGATGAGCAAAGCCTCGACAAATGCGCCGCCGCCTGCGGGTAGCGCGATCACTTCGGGGTCAAATTCGGGGCGGGTGATCAGCACGTCTTCGGCCTGCATCACAGGCGGGGTGGCGTTTGGGGTGCTGTTTGCATGAAAGAGCGATGCAGCGGGCCAGTTTGAACGGATCAGATGCACCGACGGGGCCAATTGCAGACGGGCAGCAAGCAGTGCATCCGGCGCGGTTGCCTGCAAGGCTTGAGGATCGATCGGTGGTGTGTCGGCGGCATGATAGCTGCGACATAGCGCAAGTTCGATCCGCGCCACATCCGGCAGATACCCGAGATGCGCAACGGGTTGGAAGCTGTCCAGAAACGCAGGCATCTCGGCCCCGTAGAACATCAAAACGGGGCTGTCGGGGGCGTGTTGGCGCAGAAATACACCTGCCATCGCCTTGAAAAACTCATCGCCCACCAAGGTGCGGATCACCGGAAACGTCACCTCCAATGCCTCGGACAGGCTGACGACGACATTGTTTCGATAGACGGAAAATCGTTTTATTGTGGGTGCGCCATCGGGATTACACAACCCGTCAGGCACAGGCAATCCGGCGTCAAAAATTGCCTTGGTGAAATCGCTTTGCTTGACGGTCATGTTGCGGCCTTGTCCAGCACTTGGGCGGCGCGGGTTGCCTCGGCGGCCAACTCGGGCCATTCAGGCACGTTAGCGTCCCATTCGATCAGCGCAGGGCGCGGGCCGGTTTTGCCCAAGGTATAATCAAAGAGCGCCCAAACCGGATCAACCACTTGGCGCCCATGGCTGTCAATCAGCAGCATCTCGCCTGCGTCATCAATATCTTCGTCATGGCCGCCAAGATGAAATTCACCGACATGTTCCAGCGCAAAGGCGTCGATATAGTCGATGGCGCTGGTTTTCTGGTTGTTGGCTGAAATGAACACGTTGTTGATATCCAGCAGCAAACCGCAGCCGGTGCGTTTGACCACCTCAGCCAGAAAATCGGTCTCGGACAGGGTGGATTCTGCAAACGCCAAATAGGATGAGGGGTTTTCAAGCAGCATTTTACGCCCCAACACGTCTTGCACTTGGGCAACATGATCAGCGACACCAGTCAGCGTTTCTTCGGTATAGGGCAGCGCGATAAGATCATTCAGGTAGGTTCCCTCATGGGTCGACCACGCTAGATGCTCGGAAAACGAGGCTGGGTTTAACCAGTCGCACAGGTGTTTCAACCGCTTTAGGTGGTTCAGGTCCAGCGGGTCTTTGCCGCCGATCGACAGCCCGACTCCATGCACGGATATGGGGAATTTTTCGGCGAGATGGCGCAATTGCGCCAGCGGGCGGCCGCCCTCGCCCATGTAGTTTTCGGCATGAATTTCCAACCATTCGACCGGACCGGCATCTTCTATGATGCTTGCAAAATGTTGTGGTTTATATCCAACACCTGGGTGGTTTGGCAGGGTATCAAATTTCGCTGGTCTTGTATCAAGCATTTTTTGCACCCTGTTTTCGAATAGCAAAATGGCGCCTTCGCACAGCTAGCAAAGGCGCCAAATAAGAACTTATTAGGAAGGAATGTCGCGCTCCAGCTCTTCTAGCGAGCCCATGCGACCTTCTGGTAGTTCCATGCTGGCGCAAGTACCGGCTGGGACCAATGTAAAAGCGTTACCTTGGTAATCAACAGTCGATGTGCCTGCGCATGTTGTGCCAGCGCCTGCTTTACAGTCATTTGCACCGGCCAAAGATACGCCATAGCATTTCTCTTTGGTAGCAGCGGCAGCTGGAACTGTTGATGTGGCAGTCAGGGCAGCAGCGATAGCGCCAGCAACGGCAAGTGATTTAACGTGGTAAGACATGTGAGATGATCCTTTAGTTACGTTTACATGTGCCGCAGACTTGCGACATAGAGAAACATAAGATCAGAGCTGCGTTACGAGCCACTCACATCGGCGTGTATAACGGCCGCGTTATGTATTGTCAGAGGTTTTGGCCTGATTTCAGGGAATTTCGACCTCCTGCGCTGGAATGTTACAGTGCAGGAGGTCGAAATGTTACAGTTTTCGGATCAGTTTACTAAGCAAGGTCAGGTGCTTTGGCCTCAAGTGACAGGGATGTTACAGCCTCTTCCAAGGACACTACCGATGTGCGTTTATCGCCAAGACGGCGCACTGAAACTGTGCGCTCCTCGACTTCGCGCATCCCCACGGCCAAGATTGCAGGCACTTTACCCAGTGAGTGCTCGCGGACCTTATAGTTGATCTTTTCATTGCGGATATCAGCCTCGGCACGCACGCCAGCAGCTTTTAAGGCTGCGACAACCTCATGCACGTAATCATTCGCATCCGTAACAATCGAAGCCACAACAACTTGCCGTGGGGCCAACCAGAACGGCAGTTTGCCCGCGTGGCTTTCGATCAGAATGCCGATGAAACGCTCGAACGAGCCCAAGGTGGCACGGTGCAGCATAACAGGGCGGTGTTTGCCGCCATCTTCGCCGATATAGGTCGCGTCCAGCCGTTCCGGCAGCACGAAATCCACCTGATGGGTGCCGCATTGCCAGTCGCGGCCAATCGCATCGGTCAGCACAAACTCCAGTTTAGGGCCGTAAAACGCCCCCTCGCCCGGGTTCAATTCGGGCTCATATCCGGCTGCTTTGGTCGCCGATAACAGGGCGGCTTCGGCTTTGTCCCAAACCTCGTCCGATCCGGAGCGCACCTCGGGGCGATCCGAAAACTTGACGCTGAAATTTTCAAAGCCCAAGTCCTTGTAGGTTGTCGACAGGAACTCGATGAACTTGATGGTTTCCGCTTCTATCTGGTCTTCGGTGCAGAATATGTGGCCATCGTCCTGCGTAAAGCCGCGCACTCGCATGATGCCATGAAGCGCTCCTGATGGCTCATAGCGGTTACACGATCCAAACTCGGCCATCCGCAACGGAAGGTCCCGATAAGATTTCAGACCTTGGTTGAATATCTGAACGTGGCATGGGCAGTTCATCGGTTTTAGCGCATTCACCGCTTTTTCACGGGCGTGTTCCTCATCAACTTCTACAATGAACATATGCTCTTGGTATTTTTCCCAGTGGCCCGAAGCCACCCACAATTTGCGGTCTACCACTTGCGGGGTGTTGACCTCGACATAGCCGCCATCATCTTGACGGCGACGCATGTAGTCCTGCAATTCAGTGTAGATACGCCAGCCATTCGGATGCCAGAAAATCTGCCCCGGCGCTTCTTCTTGCATGTGGAACAGGTCCATCTCGCGGCCCAGCTTGCGGTGGTCGCGCTTGGCGGCCTCCTCCAGCATGATCATGTGCTTTTTCAGGTCATTCTTGTTTTGAAACGCCACCCCATAAATCCGCTGCAACATGGCGCGGTCGCTGTCACCACGCCAATACGCACCGGCAATCGACATCAATTTGAACGCATCGCCCGGCACTTGACCGGTGTGTTGCAAATGCGGGCCACGACAAAGGTCTTGCCACTCGCCGTGCCAATACATCCGCAATGGCTCGTCCCCAGGGATGGCTTCAATCAGCTCAACCTTATAAGGCTCGTTATTGTCAGTATAGAACTGAACCGCACGGTCGCGCTCCCAAATCTCGGTGCGCACGGTATCGCGCTTGTTGATGATTTCTTTCATCTTTTTCTCGATCACAGCCAGATCTTCTGGGGTAAACGATTCTTCACGGTCAAAATCGTAATACCAGCCGCCCTTGATCACCGGACCGATGGTGACTTTGGTGTCTGGCCAGATTTCCTGCACCGCGCGCGCCATGATGTGGGCGCAGTCATGGCGGATCAACTCCAGCGCGGGTTCGGCATCTTTCATGGTGTTGATAGCGATGCTGGCGTCCTCGGTGATCGGCCATTGCATATCCCAATGGGTGCCGTTCACGGTCGCGGATATGGCTTTCTTGCCCAATGAGCTAGAAATGCCGCTGGCGACTTCGGCGGGTGTGATACCTGCGTCGAATTCACGTTTATTGCCATCTGGAAAGGTGAGTGAGATTTGGGCCATATCGGCGCTCCTCGTCAGTTTGGCGCCTACCAAGCGCCCGGTTGCGGGTTATGTTCCTGCGTTATTTCGCGCTTTGGGCGGCGCTTGTCAACGCTTAAGACGCTGGCGGTATTGCGACGGCGACAGGCCCGTGTGGCGTTTGAACAGTTTGCGAAATGCATTCGCGTTCTCATAGCCGACTGCATAGGCAACTTGATCAATCGCAGCTGTGGTGTTTTCAAGCGAACGTTGGGCCGACTGGATGCGCAGATGTTGCACATAGGCCAGCGGTGTGTGGCCTGTCGCACGCTCAAAACGGCGCAAAAAGGTGCGCTCGGTCAGGGCCACGGTGCGGGCCAGCTCGGAAATGCGGATCGGAGCTGTGAACGTGCGTTCAATCAATGCCTGTGCCTGTGTGATCGGCTCATCCCCATGCCGCATTGGCGGATTAAAAGCACTGTAATAGCGCTGCTCGCGCCGCCCTGTATCGACAACGAAATAGCGCCCGACCTCGCGCATAATTTCGGGACCACATAGTGTGTTGATCAACTCGATCGCCAAATCAACCCACGACAGCAACCCGCCAGCCGTGATGATACGCCCATCCTTGATCAGTATTTCACCGACATCGACCTCGGCCATCGGCACGTGGTCGCGCAGGGTTTGCTCCAGCGCCCAATGGGTGGTGACACGGTGTTGATCCAACACCCCCGCCGCCCCCAAATAAAACGCGCCAGCACAGGCCGACGTTATGATGCAATCGTCATTTCTCTG
>Ga0209345_10001581_pt1 | contig 26890 bp, 24 predicted proteins | sample Cruoilmetagenom7_FD_187294 | JGI IMG/M metagenome (GOLD analysis project Ga0209345, IMG submission 187294) | Oil polluted marine microbial communities from Coal Oil Point, Santa Barbara, California, USA - Sample 7 (SPAdes) (version 2) | ecosystem: Environmental > Aquatic > Marine > Oil seeps ...
ACGGGCATCCGGGGCCACGACATTATCCACCCGCAGGCTTTTGACCTGATCGCGGGTGATCTGCGCGGGCACAAGGCCCAAAGTCAGCGTCTGGATCATATCCATCACCCAGCCCATCACCGCCGCGATGCCAAAGGGAATGTTCACAATCAAGCGGCGGCGGCGGATCACCGACAACATCTGTTGCATCAGCTTGCGAAAGCTCGCCACCTCGGGGCCGCCAAGCTCGTAAATGCCGGGCTTGGCCGTGCCCATCGCGCCCATGACGGCGGCCTGGGCAACATCATCCACGTAAACCGGTTGAAACTTGGTCTCGGCGCCCACGACAGGCAGGACCGGGCCAAACCGCGTCATCCCGGCAAAACGGTTAAAGAACTGATCTTCGGCCCCGAAGATAACCGAGGGGCGCAGGATCACGGCATTCGGGAAATATCTGATCACCCCCGCCTCGCCCTGGGCCTTGCTTTGGGCATAGGCGCTGTCTGCCTCGACATCGGCGCCGATCGCCGAGATCTGAACAAGCTGATCGACGCCTTCTTCGGCTGCAATGCGGGCAATGCGGCTGGCGCCTTCGTTCTGGATCGCCTGAAAACTGTTGCGCCCCTTGCGATCAAACGTACCGACACAATTCACCACCGCATCGGCACCCGTGAGCACGGCGCGCACGCTGGCATCATCGCGAATATTGCAGAAAACCGGCTCGACCTGTCCAACCACACCATAAGGTTTGACGTGCATCGCCTCGTTCGGGCGACGCACCGCGACCCGCACCCGCCAGCCCGCTTGTGCCATACGTCGCGCGATATAGCGCCCAACAAATCCTGATCCGCCATAGATGGTTACAAGCTTTGACATGAAAGGCCCTCTTGCTATGCGCTCTTGTAGACTTTCCTACCGCCCCCACGCGGTTTCGACAAGGCGATAAGACAATATGGTGGTTAACTGTCAAATCGGCGTTGACACTGCTATTGCCGGGCGATAAACGCCTGCTTCACGACACCTGCCCAGGTGGCGGAATGGTAGACGCGCTAGCTTCAGGTGCTAGTACTCGCAAGGGTGTGGAGGTTCGAGTCCTCTCCTGGGCACCAAAAATCACGTCATAAGTATTTGATTTTGCTGGCGTTTACGCTTCTTTATTGTGCTCCTGTATCCACACCCGTATCCACAATGGAGAGTGGAGCTATGCGGAGTTTCAGCGTGAAGCACGTCAAGACTGACAATCGAAATGGTCACTACATTTACCGCAGGCGCGTCCCAAAGGCGTTATTGGCGTCGATAGGTAAGACGGAATTTGTCTCGACACTTGGTCGCACCGAGGGTGAGGCGCTTGTTGCCTATGGCCCCTACCACGAGCGCATAGAACACATTCTGGCACTGGCGAAGAACGGCGTGACGGGTCTATCGCCCACCGAGCAACGCGAGCGGCTGAAGGCAATGCTGGAAGGTTGGGGCGCTGACCCTCACGGACCCGGACCCAACCTAAATGAGCAGACTTGGAGGGAAGAGGCGGCTGCAAAGCTGGTTGATCGCTATCAAAACCCAGACACCGGGAGATATGAAGGTGTCCCCGAGAAAGAAGCGGCGATGGCCTCAGCCCTCCTTGGGGGCGTGTCAAAGGAAACCCCAGAGCCAACCATCACGGACGCTTTTAAGTTCTATCTGACCGAAAACGTGAAGAGCTTGCCTGAGCAGCGCAAAAAGCAAGAGCAGCGGTTAGACCGTGCGAAGCGCCACCTGATAGCAGCCGTAGGTTCGGACAAGTTCATATCCAAACTGACCCGTGAGGACGCCCGGAAGTGGCGGGACATTCGGATGGCGGGTGGCGTTACCGTATCGACAATTAAACGAGAGAAGAATGACATCAGCGCCGTGATTGGAGTGGCTCAGAGTGAATTGGACGCGGGCGGGGTTAATCCATTCCTGAAGCTCAAATTCCAGAAAACAACCGTGAGCCGCCAAGATGAGCGCGAGGCGTTGCCAGCCCATGTAATTGAAGGGGTCTATGATGCCCTGAGCAAGAAGCGTCCTGACCTTTTGCCGATCTGGACTTTGTTAGACTTCACAGGGGCTAGGCCCAGCGAGATCAGGCAATTGCAGGTCGGTGAAATTATCCTCGATCACCCTGTACCTCACATTGTGATAAACGAACGCAATGACCGAACACTCAAAACCTCATGGTCTAACCGACAGGTGCCCCTTGTGGGTGCGGCCCTAAAGGCGGCTGTGCAAGCGGTGAAGGGTGTCAATGATCAAGCGGCCCCCGCGTTCCCCCGTTTCTATGGGGAGGGTGGAATGGATCGCCTGTCACAGGCCCTTAAAGGGCGTATTAGGGCGCTGACCACGAACAAGCGCCACGTCCCCTATAGCCTGCGCCACAACATGAAGGACAGGATGCGGGCGGCGGAGATTTTCCCGGACACCCAAAGGGCTATCCAAGGTCATGCCCTAGGGCGTGGTGAAGATGCGTCTTATGGTGGTCCCGTTTCGCTGGAGCAGAAGCGTGATGCACTGGTAAAGGCGCTGGGGGAGCATAGGGAAAGCCGCCAAGAGGGTCGGGAATAGGCCGCGCCAGCGGCGGTCCTTCAAAGCCGCCAAAGGGATGAGGGGGCGATGTACGGCAAAAGCGAGGCCAGCCTGCCGGGACTTGCTTGGGAAATGCATAAGATCACGTCGTTTCCGTGATCAACAAGGGCGGCAAGCGGAAGTCCGCTGCAATTGCAAACCGGCGCGAGGCATTCTGGATTAGCAGACATCCTGTGTTCTGCCTATCTGACCGCTCTGTCAGGGCTAGTATATACTAGTTCATCGCCCGTGACATCGGTTGTTCGTAGCAATATATTGCAGAGGATAGGAAATAGTAGACGATTCATTGAATTTGAAAGGTGATATTTTGAGCCGATTTGAACCGAATTTGGTAGCCTTGGGTGAAAAAAGGTGGGCGCAATTTTACAGCAAGGTACAGGAAATTTCACCAGATCGTCTACCTGATAACGATTCACTTAAGGCCGAACTGAACCGCCTTGACCGCGCTACAGAATTCATATCTTCGGCTGTCGTGACGGTCCATCCGTTTGCAGAACTAATGAACCCAGACATTCAGAACCATGTAACCAATTTTGAGAACCGATTAAGTCAACTACAGTCCGCGCAGCCGGAGCAACTGCCAAAACTCGTTTCCAATCTTAACAACGACGTCACTGCGATATTGGATAGACTTTCTCCCTATTTATCCAACACTGAATCGGCGCGAGCAGCTGGACAGGCATTTGGCAGATACAAGAGGCTTGTCGAAGCCCAAGAGAAAGAAATCCGCAAGATTAAGGCGACCATTGACGAAGCTTCGAAATCAATTCAGAGCACAAAGGATGCGGCGGAAACCTATAGGATTGAACTCCTAGAAGGCACGGAGGAAAAGAAAAGCATTCAGTCTGAAATTCATGAAAGGGCGTCTCATATTGATAAAATGCTTTCAGCTACAGAGAGCTTCTATCGAAAGCTAACAGAAGGAGACGCTGAATCCGCATCCATCGAAAACAAAATTGTCGAAGCTAGAGCGAGCGCAGTCGCAAATAGTGATGAAATCACCAAGAAACTTACCGCAGCAAAGAATATGCTGACGGATTTGGATAGAATACATTCTGAGGTGATGGGCGCTAATGCAGATACGGATGGAGACACAAACGAGAGAGGATTGAAGGCTCAACTTGAAGCACGAACTACTCAACTTGACAATTTAGTTTCGGAGTTTGAGCAGAAGTTTAGCGGTGTGCAGGAGCAAATCGAGGGATTGCTGCCTGGCGCAACAAGTGCGGGCCTCGCTACGGCATACAACAACAGAAGGATAAAGGCGGAGAGAGACGCTCGATTTTACTCTCGAGCATTTTTTGTAGGTATCTGTTTGTTAGCACTTTCGGCAGCAGCAACAGTTACGCAATCGTTCAGCTTGCAGACTTTGTCTTGGGAACTCATCAGCTTCGCTAGCGCAAAAGAGTATTTAGACAAGTTGCTGTTCAAGCTTCCAATTGTGATACCTATTTTGTGGGCAACGCTGACGGTTTCTAAACGCCGTAGTGAAATGCATCGTCTAGCCGAGGAATATGCTCACAAGGAAGCATTGGCACAATCATACGAGGGCTTCAAACAGCAGATTACTGAAATGGGCAAAGATGATGAACCCCTTATCCGTGATCTCCTTGAAGTAATTCTAAAGGCAATTTCAATTAATGCCGCTACGACCTTAGAAGGCAAGCATGGCGAAAAAATGCCGATACAAGAAGCAATCGAAGAAGCGATGCGTACAGTGACGCAGGGGAATATTGGGAAATAGCGAAGGTCGGCAATCTAGGCTGCGACCGAAGCATTGAAGTAGCACGGCGAACCGCAGCTTTGGGCCGACTGTGTTTCTGCAAGGCCACTGCGGCTGTTTTCCGGGTCACATTTTTGAAGCCCTATATCGCCCCAGCCGAGCGCCAGTATTATCCCCCGTGCCCCCACCCACACAGGCCAGAGACGGGACCGGGGGCCAAGGCCAGCGCCACGGGGTGTCTGATCAAGGGTGATGATGCACCGGGCCACCTTCAAGGTCGGGCAGGGGTGCGTTCTGTTTTGTCCGTTAGGGTATACCCCAAGGGACACTTAGAAAGATGCCGTTAGGGTGTCCGTAGAGGTTGACTGGGATCAACGGACAGGCTTATCAGGGGACACCACCCAATCGGACACCCTGAGAGGCCACCATGACACAGACCATCCTTTACGCCCGCGTATCGACCGCTGACCAGAACCTTGACCACCAGACCGCTCAGGCGCAGGCGGCGGGCTTCACCATTGATGAGGTGATCGCAGACCACGGGGTCTCGGGCGTATCCGTCCCCCTTGCGGAGAGACCAGAGGGGCGCAGGCTCTTCGACAAGCTACGGCGCGGGGATATCCTCTTGGTGCGCTGGGTGGACCGGCTGGGGCGAAACTATCAGGATGTGACTGACACAATCCGCCACTTCATGCGGCAAGGGGTCGTGGTCAAGACGGTGATCAACAACCTGACCTTTGACGGGGCCACCAGAGACCCCATGCAGGAGGCCGTGAGAGACGCCCTGATCGCCTTCATGGCGGCGACTGCACAGGCACAGGCAGAGGCCACTAAGGAGGCCCAGAAGGCCGGGATTGAAGCCGCTAAGGCCGAGGGGCAACGCTACCGGGGCAAGAAGCCCACCTATGACCGTGATGGTCTCGGGACCGTGCGGGATATGCTGACAGCAGGGGCGGGAACATCCGAGATCGCCAAGGCGGTTGGGGTATCACGACAGACCGTGCTGCGGATCAAGAGCGACCCGGCGGCGGCTGAGGCTGCATTGGCGCGTTGGGGGCTGTGAATGGTCAACGTAGGTTGAAACCACGTAGCAGCCTGACAGGCCACAGAAGGCCCCTCAGGGACACTTGAGTGGCTCTGATGGAGGCAATCGGCCTTGAGGCCCCCTGATGGCCTCCCAGCGCCCCTGTGTGAGTCCTATCTGTTTTGGTCGGATGAGTGGTGCTGATGATAGCCATTAGGTTGTACTAACAGATAAAATCATCGCGATTTCTTCTGTGCCCACCAGACACACAACAGTCAGGCACCGAAGAGGCCCCCGGTTTCCGCTGGGGGAGCGATTGCTTGTCTCCAACCCCCAATCATAGAAACCACCAACAAGACAGGAACCACCCGAATGGATACTATTGCAGAAGCGGCCTTGGCCGATGGATTTTACGTGGCTTACACAGATGGAAGCTGCAAGGGCAGACTCGGCCCGGTCGTCACCACTGTGCAGGTCGCTGTCGGCTGGATGGTCATCTGCAGCATTGCAAATCTACTTGTGTCTCTAAAACGCTGTTATTGTCGCTAAAACGCGGTTTCGATACACACGCTTTGCCGATTGCCGCCGGTGAAACCCTTTGAGAGGTTGTATCAGCGTCGCTTGCCCGGTATCTGCGTCGCTTGGTCAAAATTTGTGTATCAGGCAGGTCTTTTGGCATGTTTTTCCTGTTCATTTTGTGGGTTTGAGGGAGCCGAAGGTTGGAGCTGCACGGGCATAAACCGGCTGCGGCTGATGGTGCTGCCAGGCCTCGATTTCGGAGCGGCGCCAGCGCATCTTCCGGGCGTTCTCGCGCCCTCCGGACAGATCGATCGCCTTTGGCATCGGCCCGATCTCGGCAGGCAATCCCAAGCCCTGGTTCCAGCGATAGATTGTCCGGGCGGTTACACCGCAGAACCGTCCCACATCTTCAGCGGTCATCAGCGGCTTGGTCAGATCGACCCAATAGTTAGGATCCTGTATTTGCGAGAGACCAAGCGCAGACATGATCACGGGCCATTGGACTTTGCCGCCGATCAGGCGCACTTTCAGCTCGCGCAGAACGGCGGACAATCCGCGGTCCTTCACGTTGAAAAATTTGCGCAAGCGCTCTGTATCTGCCGGTTCAATGTTCATGACCCAAGGCAATTAGGCCCCGGGATCGACATCCAAAAATGCGACGTGAAAAAAATTGCACCTGATCATCGACGTCGGCTCTGACGATATCAGGCTGACGAAGGTGTCGATCAGCTCGGCGGCGCTTTCGGGCAGGGCTTCGCGTAGCGTGGCGGGTTTGCCCTGCTCGCGCACGCGATGCTTGTCGGTCTTGGCCTTGAAGGCGGTTCGGGAATAGTGTTCTACTCTGACCTGTCCGATATCGGTAGAGACAGGCACCAGCACGAAGCCTTCGCCAGGATGCTGGATGTCGAAGGTGCGCGAGATATAGAGGTCAACACGGTCGACAGCATCGACGCTGAATTCAAGCTCCGGCAGGATTGTTTCCCATTCCTCTCGCTTGATCCGATCTCGGTATCGCTCATCGTTATCGGCTCATCGCCGTCATCGAGATAACGCTCGGAATGGACGTCATGCTCATTCACAATAGGGCGGCGAAAGGCCCGCTCCGGACCAAGGACAAGTTCCAGCGCTTCGCAAATTGTGGACTGTCACGTCGATATCCCGCAACATGCTACCCGCCACCAACCCATCCCGCACCCACTCCAGTGCCTGCCACCAATCCTCATAATTGCGCCGCGCCGATGGGTCCCGTTACCGCAGCTGTGCGAGAAAGGTCGCGAGAGCGTCAACTGCGTGGCCAAGATCTTCGGGAGTCACATGCTCATCCGGGGTATGACTCACGCCATTGCGACAGCGCACAAACAACATAGAGATCGGGCAGAGGTCAGCCATGGCCGAGGCGTCGTGTGTCGCTCCCGAGGGTAGTCGCAGGGCAGTTCGGCCGGTAACTGTGCCTACGGCATGCGCGAGCGCATCAGTAAGGGGCAGATCACAAGGCTGTGCAGGCTGAATGTAACTGCGCTGCATGTCACAGTGCAAGCCGCGATTACCGGCCATCCGGCGGGCGAAATCCTGCAACTGGAGGCTCGCCGCCTCGCGTAGGGCGTCATCGGGCGCACGCAACTCGATTGTCAAACGCACCTCGCGCGGCACGGCGTTGACCACATTCGGGGTCACATGCATCTCGCCTACGGTTGCGCGCAGAACTTCTGTCTCCTGGGCCGCCCTGTCGACCTCAGCGACCAGCGCCGCCGCCCCGACCAGCGCATCGCGCCGTGTCGCCATGGGCAGGGTCCCCGCATGGCCGGTCTCTCCGGTGAGCGTGACCGCATGGCGCTCGATCCCGCAGATCGCCGTGACGACCCCCAGCGGTGCATCCGCCTGTTCCAACACCGGCCCCTGCTCGATGTGACATTCGAGATATCCCAGAGCGCCGTTGCGGCGCCGGGCGATCTTGGTAATGCGGTCAGGTGCGAGGCCGAAACCCTCCATCGCGGCGCGCAGCGTCACGCCATCCCGATCCGTCATGCCCAGGACGGCCGGATCGACAGTGCCGGCAATGGCGCGCGAGCCAACCAGCGCGGTGGGCCAGCGCACGCCTTCTTCATCGGCGAAACCCAGCACCTCGATCGGACAGGCGGGCGGCATCCCCGCGTCGCGCAATTTTTGCAGGGTCGTGATTGCCAGCACGATACCCATGATGCCGTCAAAGGCGCCGCCTTGGCGCACGCTGTCCTGGTGTGATCCGATGTAGAAGGTGCCGTCTCTGCCATCGCCCTCGTGTCGGCCCACCAAAGTACCCGCATCATCGATATAATGGGCCAGGTCTGCGTCCGTCATCCAGCTGCGCAAAAAGTCCAGAACCTCAGCGTGCTGGTCGGTGAACGGCAGACGGGTGACACCCGGCCCGGGCTCCGAAACCCTGGCCAGCGCCTCCAATCGCTCGGCGCATATTCTGCCCCAGTCAGCCAAGAACGCGCTCCGGGAAGTCCAGCGTCGGTACTTGGCGGCTCCAATCGGCGTAGTCGCCGCGAGTCGCCATCGCCAGCAGCCGCGCGAGATCGTCTAGCGGAGCGGCGCTCAAGTCGATACGCAGACTGAGCGGCGGACGGTCCGGCGCCACCACCAACAGCGCTGCGGACATTAATCCACGCATATCACCTCCAGCCGCCTCGGCACCGCGTAGCGCCGCAAGCAGTCGATCAGGCAGAGCGCCGGTCGTAATCTCGTAACCTTCGATCAACCGCTCGATGACCGCGTCCGAGGTCAGCATATTACCGGCAGCAACCCCGCTTGAAAACGTCCGCCCGGCAATGACCGGTGTGTTGTCATCGCCGGAAAACACCGCGCCACGCCCGACGAGGTCGAGCGCGCAGAGTTGGCGATAGCTGCGCCCTGAATCGCATCCGGTCACCGCGTCAACGGCAGCCTGCGCGGTCTGACCGGCTTTCATCAGGTCGAGCACATCCTCCCCCCAAAGCGTACTGGGGGCCGCGCCCTGGCTTGCAGAGAGACCGCCAAGCGGGTGCCCGCGCAACACCCAACCGCCAACGCAGAGGCTGCCGGTGGCGGCCGCGCCGCCGAAAGCGCCGGTCTCAGCATCGCGGATCAGAATCGAGAAGGTCATAGAATGTCCTCGTGAGCTTCCCCTATTTATCATGATAAATTGACGAACGCAAATTATCATGATAAATTCGGAAAAAACACAGCAAGACAGGGAGACTAACAATGAAATTCTCAGATTGGACCCGACGCGGGATGCTCGGGGCCGGGGCGCTGGCCCTCGGCGCCTTGTTCGCGCCGCTGGTGGCCAACGCGCAGACACCGCCCAACGTGTTGCTCGTCGGCCAGATCGCCGAGCCTAAATCGCTCGACCCGGCAGCGGTCACGGCAGTGAACGATTTCCGCATCCTCGTGAATATGTACGAGGGGCTGACGCGATACAAATCCGGCACACTGGAGCCCGGCCCAGCATTGGCCACGGACTGGGAGATCAGCGAAGACGGCACCGAATACACCTTTCATCTGCGCGAGGGCGTCACCTTTCACGACGGCTCCCCCTTCAATGCCGAGGCGGTCAAGTTCAACTTCGACCGAATGCTGAACGAGGATCACCCGTTCCACAACACCGGCCCCTTTCCGCTGGCTTTCTTCTTCAGCGCCGTAGAGTCGACCGAGGCCGTCGATGACATGACGGTGAAATTCACGCTGGACGCGCCCTATGCGCCGTTCCTGTCGAACCTGGCTTATCCCACCGGCCTGATGGTATCGCCCGAGGCGATCAAGATCCACGGCAAGGAGATCGGCCGCCATCCCGCCGGAACTGGACCGTTCAAATTCGTCGAGTGGAAATCGAACGAGCGTGTCGTCGTCGACCGGTTTGAGGAGTATTGGGGCGAGCAGGCCAAGGCCGAAGCGGTGGTTTTTCGACCGATCACGGATGCCAACACCCGCGTCGCCGAGATGCTGGCCGGAGGAATCGATCTGATGGTCGAGGTTCCGCCGACATCGCTGACGCAGTTCGAGGGTGATCGTTACACCCTACACGAACAGGCCGGCCCGCATGTGTGGTTTCTCATCCTCAACACCAAGGAAGGCCCGTTCGCCGACGTGAGGCTACGTCAGGCGGCAAACTATGCGATCAACAAGGAGGCGATCGTGAACGACGTGCTCGAAGGTACCGCGACCATCGCCGCCGGTCCCACGCCGCCGGCCTTCGCATGGGCTCATGATGACAGTTTGGAGCCCTACCCTTACGATCCGGAAAAGGCAAAATCGCTGATCGCGGAAGCCGGGGCCGAGAGTCTCGCGCTCACCCTCTACGTGACAGAAGGCGGCTCGGGAATGCTCGACCCTGTGCCCATGGGGACCGCCATCCAGGCCGATCTAAAGGCGGTGGGCTTTGATGTGAAAATCGAGACCTACGAGTGGAACACCTTCCTCGGCGAGGTCAATCCCGGCCTTGAAGGCAAGGCGGACATAGCAGAAATGGCTTGGATGACCAACGATCCCGACACCCTGCCCTATTTGACCCTGCGCTCTCAGGCCTTTCCCGATGCGGGTGGCTTCAACTCTGGCTACTACGCCAACGAAAAGGTCGACGAACTCCTGGAGGCCGCGCGCAAGTCAACAGATCAGGGAGAACGCGCGAAGCTTTACCGCGAGATGCAGCAGATCGTGCATGAGGACGCACCTTGGGTGTTCGTCGCCAACTGGAAGCAGAACGCGGTGACGAATGACCGGGTCGAGAATTTCACCCTCCAACCGTCCTTCCTTCTCCGGCTTGAGAACGTCGTTAAGAACTGATCCGATCGCCCGGGGCGGGGTCCCTCGCCGCCCCGGGCGCTGCCTAAAACGCGCGCATTCCGTCCCTCACAGTCTTGGGCGGGCCGGAACAGATAAGGGAAGAGATGATGGGCAGCTACATCGCCAGACGACTGGTTTTGGCCATTCCGGTGCTCGTCGGCATCACAGTCATCGTGTTCCTCATCATGTCATTGATCCCCGGAGATCCCGCAACGGCGATCCTCGGCTCCTACGCCACACCCGAGAACGTCGCCAAGATCAACCGCGATCTTGGCCTCGACAAGCCTCTGGTCGAGCGGTATTTCACTTGGCTCTTCAACATGTTGCAGGGCGACTTCGGACGCTCCTACTCGTTGAACCGCCCGGTCATCGACGAGGTGCTTGAACGGTTCAACGCCACGTTGATCCTTGCCGGCATCTCCTTCGTCCTATGCTCGGTGCTGGGCATCCTCGCCGGGGTGGTCTCGGCGGCGCGACAATATGGCTGGGCCGACAAGGCGATCACCTTCACCGTACTGATCGGCATTTCAGTACCCTCCTTTTTCCTCGGCATGATGATGATCCTGTTTTTTGCGGTGAATCTCAGATGGCTGCCGGTGTCGGGCATGTACGCGATCTACGGCGGCGGCGACCTGTGGGACCTGGTGAAACACCTCGTCATGCCCGCGCTGGCGCTATCGGCGGTGGCGACAGGCGTGATCGCGCGGTTGTCGCGCTCGGCCATGCTGGAAGTGCTGCGCCAGGACTACATCCGCACCGCCCGCGCCAAGGGCGTGCCCGAACGGCGCGTCATCATGAGCCACGCATTGCGCGCGGCGATGGTCAGCATTATTCCGGTGCTGGGCATCCAGGCGGGTTTCGTGCTCTCGGGCTCGGTCTATATCGAGATCGTGTTCCAGTGGCCCGGCGCCGGGCGGATGCTTGTCGATGCGATCCTGAGCCGTGACCTGCTGCTGGTGCAAGGTGGCGTGGTTTTCATCGCCGCCTGCTACGTGCTGTTCAACATCCTCGTCGACGTCGCGCAAAGCCTGCTGGATCCGAGGATCAAGACATGATCCAGTTCTTCAAGCTGTTGTTCCGTAACCAGTTGGCCGCACTTGGGGCGATGGTTCTCGGGGTCATCGTCATCACCGTGCTGCTGACCCCGGTGCTGCCCCTCCAGGATCCGAATGTCACCGCAACCAGCGATCGTTTCCTGAAACCTCTGGCCGATGGGCATCTGCTGGGCACAGATCACCTCGGGCGCGACATGCTCAGCCGCCTCTTGCACGGCGCGCGGTTGAGCCTGGGGGTCGGCATCTCGGCGGCACTCATGGCGGCGCTCATCGGGTCTGCCATTGGGATCGTGGCGGGCTATGTGGGCGGCCGCATCGATAACATCATCATGCGCGGCGTCGACATGCTCATGGCCTTTCCCTACATCTTGCTTGCCTTGGCCATTGTTGCCGCCCTCGGGCCGGGGCTGATGAACGCCCTGATCGCCGTGGCTGCGGTCAATATTCCCTTTTTCGCGCGCAATATCCGCGGCGTCACAGTGGGCCTTGCCGGACGAGAATTCATCGACGCGGCGCGGCTGTCGGGGATGAGCCACACCCGCATCGTCCTGACCGAACTTCTGCCCAACGTGCTGCCAGTCATCATCATCGCCATGTCCACCACCATCGGCTGGATGATATTGGAGACCGCTGGCCTCTCGTTCCTTGGTCTCGGCAGCCAGCCGCCACAGGCCGATCTCGGCTCAATGCTGGGCGAGGCACGCTCGGCGATGATCAGCTATCCGCATGTCTCCGTCATTCCCGGCGTAATGATCTTTCTCATCGTCATGTCGGTGAACCTGTTGGGTGACGGGCTACGCGACGCGCTCGACCCGCGCCTGCGCTCGGGCGCGCTCAGTCGTCCGCGGGCGACCACGCTGGTCGAGCGGCAGGGCGAGGTGCCGGAGGCGACGGATGATCTGCTGGCGATCCAGGACCTGCAGACGCAGTTCCAGGTCGGGCCACGCATCTACCGCGCCGTTGGCGGAGTCAGCTTGGCCGTCAAGCCCGGTGAGTGCCTTGGCCTCATCGGCGAGAGTGGCTCAGGCAAGTCAGTCACGGCGCTATCGGTGATGGGCCTCGTCGCGTCGCCGCCCGGCGTTATTACCGGAGGCGCGGTGCATTTCCAGGGCACCGATCTGGTCGGCGCGCGCTACGATACCCTGCGCCGGATGCGCGGCGACCGCGTCGCCTATATCTTCCAGGACCCGTTGTCGACGCTGCACCCGCTCTACCGCGTGGGCGATCAACTGGCCGAGGCGATCCTAGCACATCACAAGGTAGGCAAGGACGAGGTGCGCAAGCGGGTCATACAGCTCTTCGAGGATGTGCGCATCCCCAACGCAGCAAGCCGCATCGACAACTACCCGCACGAGATGTCGGGCGGGATGCGCCAACGCGTCGGCATCGCGATGGCGCTGGCCAATGATCCGGACGTCATTATTGCGGATGAGCCGACGACGGCGCTCGATGTGACGGTGCAGGCGCAGATCCTGTCGCTGCTCAACGACCTGCGCCGCGACCGGGGATTGGCGGTCGTCTTCATCACTCACGACTTCGGTGTCGTCGCGCAGCTCTGCGATCGGATCGCGGTGATGTATGCCGGGCGCATCGTCGAGGAAGGACCGACCACCGCGGTACTGGAGCACCCCTCGCATCCCTACACCAAGCGCCTGATCGCTTGCGTGCCCGAGCTGGGAGGCGGGCGACGCAAACTGGCGGCGATCCGCGGCCTACCGCCGGTGATCGACGACCTACCGCCAGGCTGCGCCTTTGCTCCGCGCTGCGAGAGGGCACAGGAAGATTGCAAGAAGGGCGAGGTTCCGCTGGAGAGCACAGGCCCGCGCGCCGTGCGCTGCCTCTACCCGGAAGAGGAACTGCGCAAAGTCAAGGAGGCCACCGCATGACCGCGCTCAAGGTAGAAAACCTCGCCAAGACCTTCGCGCTGAACAAGCCGATCTTCAGGGCGGCGCGGCCAGGCGTGCGCGCCGTGCGCCCGATGAGCTTCGAGGTGGCCAAGGGCGAGACGCTGGGAGTGGTCGGCGAGTCCGGCTCCGGAAAATCCACGTTGGCGCGGATGCTTGTCGGCTTGCTCGAGCCGAGCGCGGGGCGGATCGAGATCGACGGCCACGCGTTGGACAACGCAGACCCGGCGGAGTTCGGTAAGCAAATTCAATACGTTTTCCAGGACCCTACCAGCAGCCTCAACCCGCGCAAGACCATCCGCCAGATCATCGAGGCGCCGCTGAAGCGGCTCTACGGAATGCAGAAGGATGAGCGGAAGAGGCGCATCGCCGAAATTTTCGCTTCGGTCAATCTGCGCGAAGACTTCCTCGACCGTTATCCGCATGAATTCTCGGGTGGACAAGCCCAGCGGATCGGCATCGCGCGGGCATTGGCGGCAAACCCGCAGATCATCGTCCTGGACGAGCCGGTTTCGGCGCTCGACGTATCGGTACAGGCCCAAGTGCTGAACCTGTTAAACGACCTCAAGGCCGAGTTCGAACTTACCTATCTTTTCATCACCCATGATCTGGCTGTCGTGGAAGCGGTCAGCGATCGTATCCTCGTGCTCTATTTCGGGGCGGTGGTTGAGGTGGGGCGCGCCGACAGCATCTTTGCAAATCCGCGCCATCCCTATACAAAACTTCTGGCCGACAGCGCGCCGGTCGTAGGTAGGCCACTGACCGCGCCAGAGCAGAAAGGCAGCGAGTTGCCCGATCCGCTAAACCCGCCGACGGGCTGCGCCTTTGCCGGGCGTTGCCCGCGTGCTACCAACCTTTGCCGCAAGACCAATCCGGCGCTGGAACAAATGGGAGAAGATCAATTTGCCGCCTGCCACCATCCCTTCTGATACCACCGGTCGCGGCGTGAGCCGCCCCGTTCAGGTGGCCGACAAGATCAAGGAATGGGTTGTCGAGCACCGGTTCAACGCGGGCGACAGGTTGCCCAATGAGGCCGAGTTGATGGCGCGGTTCGGCATGGCCAAAGGCACCATTCGCGAGGCCATGCGAATCCTCGAAGCACAGGGCCTCATAAAGACGCGCTCAGGCCCGGGCGGCGGCAGTTTCGTGCATGAAGTGAGCAAGGAGCGTGCCCGCGCCCTCTTGGGGAACTATTTCTACTTCAAGCACCTGACCATCGCCGATATCTACCAGCTTCGCAGCGTGCTCGAGCCGGAACTGGCCGCCTCGCTGGCCGGGACGCTGGACGCGGAGACCCTGGAAGCGCTGCGCGACAACATCGCCGAATTCGACTCACCTGCCACCGACGCCGAACAGGAGCGCGAGCGGCATATCGTGTCCTTGAGGTTCCACGCGATGCTTGCGGAACAGTCGCGCAACCCGTTCCTCGCATTTCTGATCGATTTCATGGCCTGCATGTTGTCTGACCTGACTGTCTATCGCCGCCTGTTCGACCCGCCCAACACGGAATTGTGGCGGCGCGGGCGCGATTATCAAACGCGGCTGCTTGACGCATTGCGACACGGTGACAGCGCGGCGGCGCGCCGTATCATGTCCGAACACATGAGCACCGCTTGGAGGCTAATGGAAATGCAGGAGGCGGAAATGGTCAAACGGTTCATTTCGGAGTAGTGCTGCGGTTCAACAATCTGCATCCCCAGCGTGGCGGTACCATTTGACCGTTTCCACATAATCCTGATGACCTGCCCCCCAAAAACCGGCCCATTCTGTCTGACGTCAGCACTCCTGGGACAGATTTGAGGATTTGAATAGCGGAGGATTTCTGGTTCATCTTATCGATTGGGAGATCGAGATGACGAAGAAACCGCAGACATCGAAAGACGCCGCCGACAAGGTGGTTAAAAACATTCGCCGTAAGACCCGGCAGGCTTATTCAGCTGAAGAAAAGATCCGCATTGTATTGGCGGGCCTGCGAGGCGAGGAAAGCATCTCGGTGCTGTGTCGCCGGGAAAGTATCGCTGAGAGCTTGTATTACAGCTGGTCGAAAGAGTTCCTTGAAGCTGGCAAGCGCCGGTTCGACTTGTGGGCGGCTGAGCTTTTGACGCGCCACATAACGGACGTCGGCGGGCTGACCGGTGATGTCACGTTCAATATCGTAGAACTTGCCGATCCGGTCGAGTGCCTCGCGGGCGATCTCGGACTTGGTCGACGCCCAAAAGTCGTGGAAGTCTCGGCGCAGGTGAGCCCAACAGGCCGCTTCGCGCAAACGCCGCGTGCCATCGGTGTCAATCGGCACGCAATCCTGACCCCCTATCGGCGCCCAAAAATGACCCCCTTATTTTGCGCAGGGGTAGCTGGCCCGATGCGGTGTAGCCATCACACAGCGCAGCCGCGTCGGGCCAGCGGGGTCTGGGTTACTCCCTGGTCTTGAAGCGCTAGCTCTCGTTGCCGGTTTCGACGATGGCGCAGCGGTGGATCATCGAACTTATTCGGATCGGCAGCCCTGGCCAGGTGAGCGCATGCCGGAATGCGTGCGCCGGGGTCGTCGGATGGGTTCCCAGGAGTGTCGAGTGCCGAGAAGATGCGAGACAGTGAGTTGATAGCGCGCGGCTCTTTTACATGTGCGGCATAGGCGATGCGGGCGGCCTCGAGGAAGCCTTGCAGGGATTGGGAACGCATTTTGGTGTCTCCTGTGCCGTCGTCGCAAAAGATATGGCCATCACTTCGGCAAATCTAGTCGCTTTGAAAAAAGCGGCGCATGGGCGCGATACCTCAACGCGAGGCTTATCGTCGAGCTTCGGAAAGAAAGATCAGAGGCGCTTTATTTGCGTTTCAGTTCGCCACAAGAGATCACTCATTTTGCCTTCTCCTCCCTCGGTGACTGGGAAAATCCGAGGGCGATCAGGGCTGATGCAACAGCCGAGAGCGTCGCAAGTTGCAAGGCGAGTTGATAGCTGCCGGTTCGGTCAAACATCCAGCCCGCCGCGAACGGAGCGATCAGCCCCGCGATCCCCCACGCTGTAAAGACGCGCCCGTAGATGGGCCCAAATTGATCCGCGCCAAAAAAACGATGCACAGCGACAGGATAGCCTGTGGCCATCACTCCATAGGCAAGCCCAGTACCCGCCAATGCGATCACGCTGATCGTAGTGCTGATCGCCAACGACATCAGACCGGTGGACAGACCTAATATCAGAGCCGCCAACAACAGGACAGCACGTGGTCCCAGTCGATCGGCTATTGCGCCGCTGGTGAATCGCCCAATGGCATTCCCCGCAGCGATCATGCTAACGGCAATTCCCGCCAGGGCGACTGACCCACCTTGCTCAGCCACGATCCCGGCGGCGTGACCAAGCACCATCAGACCACCGGCTGCCCCGGTTGCGAACCCGCACCACAACAGCCAGGTCAGCCAATTTCTTGATGTTGTCGCACATTGCCGATGCGCAATAGACACCTTATCACGGGCCGGAAAACCGGCATCAAGGCTGGGATAACGCCGTTGCACCGCAACGCCTAAAACACAGACACCAGCCAGTATCGCGGCGGGCAGCGATAGCGCAGCGGCAAGAGTGCCAGTCACACTGATTTGCCCCATCACCGGCCCCAGTACGACCGCGCCTAATGCGAAGGCAGCCACAATGACGCCAGTAGCAAGACCGGATCTGGCGACACCGCTCATCACCGCCATCTGAAGGCCGGCCGAATATCCAAGGCCACTGGCCGCTGCGAACACTCCTCCATAGGCCACGAGAAAAAGTGGAAAGGCCGGTGCCATGGCCGCGGCGGCTAATCCGGCCGCGCCCATGAAACATGCGGCTGCACCCACTGCCGACAACCGCCACCCGGCACAAAGCCGGGGCGCGGCCATGACGGCCAGAGTAAAGACGGCGATACTGATCGAAAACACCATGCCCGTGCCTGTGCGGTCGATCCCGAAATGCGCCTGGACCGGTTCGATTAGCACGCTCCAAGCATAGAGCACGCCCAATCCCATAACCTGAACCGCCGCCAATGCGACCGCGCCCCATCCGCGGCGGCTAATCATGATGCCTGCTCAGCGATGCGGCGCAACTCGCCCCGGCGGATCTTAGACGAACTGGTCAACGGAAACTCGGTGACGTAGTGGATTTCGCGCGGGTATTTGTAGAATGCCAGGTTCTGTTTCACGTAATCCTGCAGGGCGCGCGTCATCTCTGGCCCACCCTCCTTGCCGGTTGCCAATTTGACGAATGCTACGACGATTGCGCCTCGGTCCGGGTCGGATTTGCCCACCACTGCCGCCTCGACGATATCCGCATGGCGCAGCAATGTATCCTCGATCTCGGCCGGGCCGATGCGGTATCCGGCACTTTTAATCAAGTCGTCGTTTCGGCCTTGATACCAGTAGTATCCGTCGCCATCTCGCCGGGCCAGATCACTGGTGCGCAACCAATTGCCACAACGAAGTCGGTCCGGCACACCAAGGTCGCCCCAATACCCCAAGAACAAGGTGCGGTCGTCATCGCGGGCCGCGATCTCGCCGACCTCGCCATCCGGCACCGGATTACCCGCGTCGTCGATAAGGTCAACCACGCGTCCCGGATAGGCTCGCCCCATCGAGCCAGGCCGCACTGGATACAGCGCACGGCAATTGCCGATCAGGTGATTAAACTCGGTCAGGCCGTAAAATTCATTGCAAGTGACACCCAGCGTCTCGTCCAGCCAGCGCACAATTTCACCCGGCAGGCTTTCGCCTCCGGTACAGATGACCCGCAGGGCCAGTTCGTGGCTTTTGCCTTTATCGCTCGCTTCGGCCAGACGTTTCAGCGCAGTAGGCGTCATGAAACTATGCGTGATGCTGTGGCGTGCCATGAATTCGAACGCCCAATCTGCCTCGAACCTGTGCTGACTTGCGACCACGGTCTGCCCGGCTAGCCACGCGGGAAGCACAAGATCGAGCAGGCCACCCACCCAGGCCCAATCGGCAGGGCTCCAAAATTTCGCATCCGTGTGGGCCAGTTCCAAATCATAGAACATGGTGACGCTGGGCATGTAAGCATGCAGGACTCGGTGACTGTGCAGCAGCCCCTTGGGCAGGCCGGTGGAGCCAGAGGTGTACATCAACAGCGCGGGGGCCTCAGCCTTGGTTTGCACGGGCATGAACCCGGATGCATCTTTGGACATGCAGTCGGCCCAAGCCGTCATGCCCTCGCTGGGCGCGTCCACCGTGATCACATGGGCCAATTTGGCAGTGCTAAGCGGATCAAGTCCGACACGTTGCCAGATGGTATTTTCAGCGACGATAACCCGCGCACCCGAATGCTCCAGCACATGCAGCAAGGTGTCACGACCATACATCTGCGATAGGGTTAGCACCACCGCACCCAATTTATAAATCGCCATATGGGCAATGGCTGTTTCGGGCCGTTGGCCCACATGAACAGCCACCGGATCACCTTCTGCGACGCCCATTTCGCGCAGGGCAACGGCCAACCTGTTGGCCTGGTTATTGATCTCGGCGAAGGTGAATTTTTCGATCTGGCCATCGTCATGCTCGAAGATCAGCGCGAGCTTATCCCGGTTCGGCCCCTCGGCGTGACGGCCGATTGTATCAGCCGCGATGTTGGCGTTATCAGGTATGTCGATGACATAACGCGATTGATCCGCGTCCCATGTCAGGTTCGAACACGCGGCGACGTCGCCGTAGTAGGCGTTAATATCAGTCATGGTAGATTCCTTTAGAATGGTTCAAAAACAAGCGCCTGAATCGGATGCGGCGGCGTTGTGGTGGTGAGCGGCGCCAAACGAACTTGTGCCCCTGGTTGCAGTAGTGCCGGATCGCCCGAAAGACGCGCCAAAACACGGTTGTTGGCGCCGTCCATCGCAACCTCGGCAAATATTCTGTTCTGCGTCGGTTCCGACAGCGGGATCGGGACAGATCCGGTGGTGACCCTGACCACCTGCCCAATGCCATTCAGCGGATGCGGTTCGGTCGGCGCGCCGTCATGCAGACATATGCGGCGGGGTGGAAAACGCACGTCGCCGCAAACAGAGCAGCGACTGCCCAAAGCGCGCGCCTGCTGCAGGGCTAGGAAGAATGGTGTTAGCGCGCCAAACCCGTGATGATAGCCAAGCGATAGGGTCAGATCGACGGTCAATGCGGTGTGTTCTTTCATTCCCCTGTCCCTTCGAGAATGTGAATTACGTTCAACGTGCCGACCCCGGCGTGGCAATCGACCAGCCCTCGCCGAAAGGTGCGCTCGCCCTGCAATTCGGGCCAATAACGACCCTCCAGCAGGCGCGAGACGGTGATCGCCTGCGCCAGACCAACGGCACCGGGCGCGCCGCCCTGACCGATCAGCCCACCCGAGATGTTGACTGGCAGCTGGCCATCCAAGCCAGACTCGCCATTCAGCCCACGCGCACCTGCTTGTCCTGCTGGACATAGGCCAAGTGCCTCAATCGCCTGAAGTTCGGCCCCGGTGTAGGAGTCGTACAACTCGACCACGTCGATCGCGTCGGCCGGATCGGTAATATTGGCTTGCCTGCAAGCCTCTTGCATTGCGCGTGTCTTGCCATGAAAGACACCGGGCTGAGGGCGATCGCCAAGCCGAACATGGTCGCTGGCGCAAGCACTGGCTGTGATACGGGCGCGCCGCCCCACCGCCCCTTCGGGCGCGGCATCGGGGTGACACAGAACCAGAGCAGCAGCGCCATCGCTGATCAGGCTGCAATCGAGCATCCTGTAAGGTGTACTGACCATGGGCGAGGCAAGGACATCTTCGATGCCGATCTGCATCGGTTTGTGTGCCCACGGATTATGCTGGGCGTTGGCGTGGTTCTTGACCGAAACCGCCGCCATTTGTTCGGACGTGGTGCCAAAGCGCTCCATATGGTCCTGAATGGACAGGGCATACAGCATCGTTGCTGTGGCCCCGGCCCAGCCCTCAAGATCGGCATCGAAGGATAAGCCATAGAGCAATCGCACGTCGTCGCCGCGCAGGTGGCTGGCTGCGTGTTCATAGCCAATCACCAGCACACGGCGCGCCAGCCCTGACATCACATGCATGACGCCCGCACGCAACGCGTTGCCTCCGCTGGCGCCACCGCTTTCAACCCGCATCACCGGCACACCGGTCAGGCCGATTTCGTCCAGTATCAATGGCCCAGGTACCAGTTGCAGCGACAGGAAGTCTGTCTCGGACGCGACAATCACCGCGTCGATATCACCCGCCTCCAGCCCTGCATCCGCCAGCGCGCCGGTTGCTGCGGCGCGTACCCAATCGCGCACGCCGCTTCCGTCCTTGTAGCGGCGAAAGGGAACGATATCACCGCCCAGAATAATCGGCTTTCCGGTCATATCACGCCTCCTAATTGAGCATCTGCTGAGGCAGCCATGTGGCAATCGCGGGGAACGCGATCAGCAGGGCCAGTACGAACACTTCCATCACCAGGAACGGCAGGACGCCGCGCACCACGTCGCCAAATTTGGCCTGTCCTGAAACCGCGCTCAGCACCGCAAACAGATTGATGCCTACGGGCGGTGTAATCACCGAAATCTCGATTAGTTTGACAAGAACGATCCCGAACCAGATCGGATCGATCCCAAGTTCGACAACCGCCGGAAAGATAAAGGGCAATGTCACCACCAGCATCGAGGTCGTGTCTAGAAAACAACCCAGCACCAGATACATGATCGAGACGAAGATCAGGAACTTGACCGGTGTTCCGGCAAAGGTGTTAACCAGATCGACGAACCCGTCGATCACGCCCGAAACGACCAGCATACGTGAGAAAACCAGCCCCCCAATCAGGATGATGAAGATGATCGAGCTGATGGCTGCCGCATCGCGCAGCGCTTCGCCCAGCCATCCCAGACGCTCACGATAACGCCGCGAAACGGCGATGCAGAACGCCCCCGCCGCGCCCACGGCCCCTGCCGCCGACGGCGGGAAGAAGCCAAAGTACAAACCACCCAGCACCAGCAGGATCAGCCCGGCCACAGGCGTGACTCCACGCAATGCCAACAGCTTCTCGCGGCGGGTGGGCGGTGCATCCTCGATCATCGGCGCAAGCGACGGTTTTATCGTGACCAGAACCCAAACACCACTCAGGTAGATAACCGCCGTCAATAGGCCCGGCAGAAATCCGGCGATCAGCAGCTGACCGACCGATTGCTCGGTGATGATGGCGTAGATCACCATGGTGATCGACGGCGGGATCATCGCCGCAAAACTGCCCGCCGCCGCGATGGAGCCGATCGACAGGCTGCGCGAATAGCCGTATTTCATCATTTCAGGAAACGCGATGCGGGTGAACACCACCGCATTCACAATGGTCGAGCCGGAGATGGCCGCGAACAGCGCTGAACCGACAATAACCGCCTGATAGAGTCCCCCACGCAGCCGACGCAGCCACAGATCAGCGGCGTGAAACAGCTGTGCGGTGATACCCGCCGCCTCTGCCAGCACACCCATCAGAACGAACAGCGGCAGGACTGCGAAGGCATAGTTACTAACCACCGCGAACGGCAACGTGCGCAACTGGCCAAAGGCGAACGCTTCACCCGCGCCGAAATACATGCCCCCGACGCCCAAGATGCCCATCGCAACGCCCACGGGAACGCCCAAAGCCAGAAATGCGAACAACAGCCCGACGCAAACATAACCAAGTGTCAAAGAGTCCATTATTCTACATCCAGGTTAGGGTGATCCGACTGCGTATCTTCCAGCCCGAGTATGGTAACGGCGACATCCCACAGACATTGCAGCGTCATCAGGGTTGCCCCGACGGCCAGCGCGATCTTGGCGGGCCAGATAGGAAAATTGATCAGGCCGGACGAAAACTCGCCCGCTAAGAAACTTTTCACCGCTATGCCCCAGCCAAACCAGGCGATCAGCCCGAAGAACAACGCGCACAGCAAAGCCGAGAACACCTCAGAGATACGTTGAAACACGCGCGGCATCATTCCGACGAGCACTTCGACGCTAATATGCGCGCGGCGTTGTTGGGATAGGCCCAGCGCCAGAAAAACCGACGTAACCATCAGCGCTTCAGTGCCTTCAAATGCGCCCGGCAAGGGTTGGTTCAGCATGCTTGAGCCAATCACATCGAATGCGCCCAACATCATCATAAGCAACAATGCGACACCGGATAGAAAGGCAAACAGACGGTTGGCACGGCGCAATCCGCCGCGGAAAATCGTAACGGGGGAATTTTTCATAGCACGTCACCTTTTGGAAAAAATATCGCTTTTTCAGAGATTTGAATGTCGCATGACACGGTTGGACACCGATCTGCATCACATGCAGGGTGCACGACAAGCCGGGACATATCACAACCTTTGGCTTGGGCGATTTTGGGGATACCTGCCTGACAAGAGTCAGGCAGGTACAAGGATTCCGCTGTCGCGGTCAGCTATCGCCGATGACGTCTTTCCAGACTGCGACGGCATCGCGGGCGGCATCGCCCTTGCCGACTTCTTCCATGGTGGCGATCCAGTTGGAAAAGAAATCAGGCAGCGCCGCACGCCACTTATCCTTTTCCGTCTGCGGGAACTCATGGAACGTTACGCCGGCTTCTTTCAGAGTCGCGCGGGCCTCTTTGTCGGCGGCCAGAACGGCAAGACGATCGCGCTCCATAGCTTCGATCCCTACTTCTTCGAATACGGTTTGCTGTTCCGGCGTCAGTTTGCCCCAGGCCTCGGTCGAAATCCACATACCCCAGCTTGGACCTTCCCAAAGGGTGATCTCGCTGATGTGCTTGGCGACCTCATGGATCTTGTAGTTGACCACAAGATCGACGGCGAAGGGTGCCGTGTCGACCACGCCCCGGCTAAGACCCTCGTAGATCTCCGGCAACATCATGGTAACGGGCGTGCCTCCGGCGGCCTGAACCATGCGCGGCATGTCATTCCCCCAGGTGCGCATCTTTTTGCCTTCCATCTGTGCGACAGACGTAATCGGCTCACGCGAAACCAGCAGATAAGGGTTGAGATGGTGAAAGAACAACGCCTTGATGCCGCTTGCCTCTGCCTCTTCGGCATATGCTGGCACTTCAGCCATCAGCCGCTTCATCAGGGTATTGGCTTGATTGACCGTGTCCATCTTCATCGGGATTGAATTAGGCGCGACATGCAGCGGCAGCTGTGCGGGAAAATAACCAGGCGACATCGCTGCCATATCCAATCCGCCGGTTTCCAGCAATTCGAGGGCCTCGGCTGATTTGGCCAACCCTTCGGACCAGAAGATCTTGATCTTGACCTCACCATTGGTGCGTTTTTCAATCTCATCGGCAAACCACTGATCGACCTTCGATCCAGCGGTGGTGGCCGGCCATTGGTGGTTCATGTTGAGCTTCACATCGGCTTGTGCCGCAATAGCGAGTGTACTCGCCAAAGCCAGGCCGAGGCCCGCCGCCTTAAAGGCGGTAAATAGGGTGTTCATTGTTTTCTCCTCCGGTTGTTGGGTAAGCAGCCTCCTCAGCCGCCCTTCTTTTCCATTTCCACTTTGCGCAGAAATTTTCGGTCGATCTTGCCTGTGCTGGTCTGCTTGAACTCGGTCACGAACTCGATTTCGCGGGGGTACTTGTAAAATGCCAGGGCCTTTTTCACGTGTTCTTGAAGCTTGGCAACAAGCGCCGCATCGCCATCGTGACCAGCGGCCAGACGAACAAATGCCTTGACGATCTGGCCACGATCGGGATCAGGGCTGCCGATCACAGCGGCCTCGGCGACGGCATCATGGCGCACCAATGTGTCTTCGATTTCCGCAGGGCCGATACGATAGCCCGCACTTTTGATCAGGTCATCATTACGCCCGCGATACCAAAAATAGCCGTCTTCATCGCGATAGCCGAAATCGCCAGAGCGCACCCATCGCCCCACCTTCATCGCGGCGGTACGGTCGGGTTGTTCCCAGTAACCCAGAAAAAGCGTGGGATCATCGTCGCGCGCCGCTATCTCGCCATCCTCGCCGTCGGGCACCGGGTTGCCGTTCTCGTCGATCACCTCAATCACATGGCCGGGATACGCCCGCCCCATCGAACCGGGCTTGATCGGGTAGAGGCTGCGGCAATTGCCGATCAGGTGGTTTACCTCGGTCAACCCATAGAATTCGTTGATCGGCACATTCAGCGCGCGGTCGGCCCAGTCCAGCACCGCGCCCGGCAACGGCTCGCCACCCGTGCCAATGGCGCGCAGGGCCAGATCGGGCCAGATGTCGCGCGGAGCGGCCGTCGCAGCCATTCGCTTCAGCGCAGTGGGCGTCAGAAAGCAATGGGTCACTCCGCGTCGCTCCATCAGGGCGAACGCCTCGGCCTCGTCAAAACGGGCTCGGCTCGCAACCACGGTATGTCCGAAATACCAACCCGTCATCATTACATTGAAGATACCTGCAACCCAAGACCAGTCCGACGCGGTCCAAAGTACCTGATCCGGGTCGTCCATCTGCATTTCATAAAATAGCGAGACCGACGCCAGATAGCCGCGCAGAATGCGGTGCGCGTGCAAAATCCCCTTGGGAAGCCCGGTTGACCCGGATGTATAGAGCAAAAGCGCAGGATCGTCGGAGTGGGTATCAGCGCAGGGCAGATATGGCTGGGTATCGCTCCAGATGTCGAAAGAGTGAGCGTCGGCAGGGGCCTCTCCGGAAATCAGCACCGAATGAAGATCGGGGAATTCATCCCGCCGCGCTTCGATACGGGGCCACAGATCCGCGTCCGTCACCACCAACGTGGCCTTGGAATCGCGCAGCGCATGGACCACGGTATCGGGACCATAGAGCTGCGACAACGGCGCGATGATCGCCCCTAGACGAAACCCCGCAAGATAGGTCAGCGCCGCCTCGACGCCCTGCCCCAGATAGCAGCCGACCACATCGCCCTTACCGATCCCCTGCGCCTTTAGTACCGCCGCAACGCGCGCCGACGCATCGGCAAGCTGCTGATAGCTGAACTGCGTTACCGTGCCATCTGTGGCCTCGCAAACCAAAGCGGTTGCCGCAGCCATCGGCCCGTTAGCATGACGCAGAACGGTGTCGGCCGCCATGTTGTAGCGTTCGGGCAGATCGACCTGAAAGTTCTGGTACAGTGAGGCATAGCTGGCAGGCGCGCCCAACCTTGCCTCAACCGCCGCCCGATTCACGCAATCTCCGGTGATGATCGTACGGTCCGCAACAGCATTCATGGGCAGTCTCCTCAATACATCTGACCCACGGTAGAAAATAAATTACATTCAAACAAATCATTATTGACGATAGTAATACATAGATATTACCTATCAATTATGAAACTGCAACAGCTTGAAGCCTTCGTCTGGATCACCCGGTTGGGAAGTTTCGCCGCTGCAGCCGAGCGGCTTAACATCACCCAACCCACTGTTTCGCAACGCATTCGTGAACTTGAGGCACAGCTTGGCGTCCCGATTTTCAAACGGGTTGGGCGACGGGCGCACCTAACAGATCAGGGGCGCGATCTGATGCCTTTCGCTGAAGAGATGATGACGCTGCGCGAAAATATCCTGTATAAAATCGCAAATCCCGCAAACGTGAGCGGTGCGGTGCGGCTAGGCGTGGCCGAGTTGGTATCGCTGACCTGGCTACCGATACTAATCGACCGGTTGAGCCGCCTTTATCCCGGCGTCACGCTTGAGGTGGACGTCGATCTAACTGAGAACCTCTGGGACAAGCTGGATCAAGGGCTTCTGGATACGGCCCTGCTGCCGAAGATCACGGATCGCCCCAAGTATCACACGATTTATCTCGGAAAGATTCCGTTTTCGTGGATGGGCAGCCCGGCATTGAACCTTCCCGACCGTCAACTTGAACCCACCGAAATTGCCGAATGGCCTATCCTGCTCCTGTCGCAACATTCAAACCTCTACACGATCATCGAAAATTGGTTTACCGACGCCGGAGCGCGCATGCAGAAACGAGCGCTATGCAACAATCTCAATTCCATCGCCAACCTGACAATATGCGGGCTCGGCCTCAGCACTTTGCCGCCCGATCTCTACCGGGGTGAAATTGCCAGGAATCAACTCTGTATATTGCACACCGATCCCCCGTTGCCGGCCGTAGAGTACTGGGCCGTCTACCATCCAACCGAATCCGAGAGTCTGGCTGCGATTGTCGCCAGGATGTCCGCAGAATGCACTACCTTTACATTGCCGAACTAGGCAGCCGACTCATAAAACTCGATCCAGAGCCTGACCGATGCCAATTTGATCATCGACAGGAAATTGCGTGACGTCTTCTCGTATCGGGTTGCGATACGGCGGAACGAGGCTTTCAGCCTGCCA
>Ga0209345_10001583_pt1 | contig 26846 bp, 20 predicted proteins | sample Cruoilmetagenom7_FD_187294 | JGI IMG/M metagenome (GOLD analysis project Ga0209345, IMG submission 187294) | Oil polluted marine microbial communities from Coal Oil Point, Santa Barbara, California, USA - Sample 7 (SPAdes) (version 2) | ecosystem: Environmental > Aquatic > Marine > Oil seeps ...
ATGACTGCACGGGTGCAGCATCAAGACCATCAATTTCCGTTTGCGACCAGGAGATGACGAACGTGCCTTTAAAGCCCGTTCCCATTTACTGCTTCGCCTGCCTCATTATTTTTTTATTAAACAAGCGTTAACAAAACACAGGCGTTCTGGAAAGAGAGAATCATGGTTTCAATATGAGTGTTGCGTATTGACCCGCTCAGAAGCTCAGGTCGATTCGGATCGAGCCAATAAGCTGACCTTCTTTTTGTGCTTCGAATTCTTCGCCCAAATAGGTCACACCGTAAAATGCCGCAGCCCTGTAACCTTGCCAATGCAGGCCAGCGCGTAACCTGTCACGGCTGTCGGTCAATTCATACCCGCGATCTTCAGGCAAATAGATGCTATCGCTGACTTGCGCGATGTCTGCCCCCAAAAGAAAGGTAAAGCCAGTCACTGCATCATCTGTAATTACGCGGTAGCGATGCCCTGTCACGCTTTCACGCACGAGCAGCTCTCCTGTCCCCACGGTCCCGAAGGTAAAGTCGACGCCAGCGCGCACCAGTGTTTCGGCACCCGCGCGCCCCTCAAGAAACGGGCGCATATGGACGCCGGGCGCAAGCGACAAGGTGCGGCCCAGCTCCCCGACCAATGTCGGATGCACACCGCCTTGGATTTGCTGGTCCAATGTATCACTGGATGGTTTCCGCACGCCTAGGATCTTGTGAACCGCACGCTGAAAGCTACCAAGGCCTGTGCCAGATCCCGTCATCACCAGATCGGCACCCAAAGCTGTCTCAAGACCCTGCCACTGAAAATGCGTGTGCGCGCCAATTGACAATGCGCCTGCATAAGGCCGGTCACCTGCGGAGGGTTTAGCGAGGTTGTCAGGCGCGATTATTTCGGACGACAAACGCAGTTCGATCAAATCGCCAAATGTGCTCGGTGCCTGACCGTCCCAGCCAGTTCCCCAAACCTTGGACAGCGTCCACGAACCAGTGCGCCAGCGGTCTTTTCCATCGCCAAAGTAATCATTGCTCAGCAGACGTCCGAAGCCAAGGCTTTGGCGCTCAGCAGCATCTGCCACAGGGGCACTCATCAAAAGTGATACTGCGAACGCAATCGCTGCGCCGGCCACGTGTCTAACCATTGGACAATCCTGTCAAAACCGCCCCCACAGCGGCCCTCTTGATAGACTTGTTGAACGGTTCGAGCCAAGGGCCGACTTGTCCGCCTATTCCATCTAAAGCTGATTGCGGCATAGTTACAACGCTTTGCCTCTGGAAACCCGAACAGCAGTCATGCTTACTGGCGACGAGGGAGCCACTGCCATGAATATTCTGTTCATCATGTACGACCAATTACGGTTCGATTACCTAAGTTGTGCTGGCCATCCCCACCTGCACACGCCGAACTTTGATCGCGTCGCAGCTATGGGCGTCAGGTTTACCAACGCGTATGTGCAATCACCGATCTGTGGTGCCAGTCGCATGTGTTTTTACACGGGGCGCTATGCCTCAAGCCATGGAGCGCAATGGAACGGCTTTCCCCTGCGCGTCGGGGAACAGACATTGGGCGATCACTTGCGGAAGGCGGGTATGGATTGCTGGCTGTTGGGTAAAACCCACATGAAAGCAGATGTCGAAGGCATGGAACGCCTGGGGCTCTCACCCGACAGCACTATCGGGGCACGGCAAGCTGAATGTGGCTTTGATGCATGGGTGCGTGATGACGGGCTTTGGGGTCAGGGGCCGGATGGCTATTACGATGAGAAACGTTCTCCCTATAACGAGTACCTGAAATCCAAAGGCTATGATGGTGAGAATCCTTGGGCTGATTATGCCAATGCCGGTGTCTCGGATGCGCAGATCGCCTCGGGCTGGATGTTCCGCAATGCAGACAGGCCGGCGAACATTCGTGAGGAAGACAGCGAAACACCTTGGCTGACCAGCCAGACCCTTGAGTTTATGGCGCAAGCCAAAGAGCCATGGTGCGCTCACGTTAGCTATATCAAACCCCACTGGCCCTACATTGTGCCTGCCCCATACCACGCAATGTACGGCCCTGATCAAATCCCGCAGGCCCGTCGCCATCCGGCAGAGCAGGAAGACCCCCATCCGGTCTTTGGCGCATATATGGAGAATAAAATCGCGCAAGCTTTCCAGCGCGATGAAGTGCGCGAAAAGGTCATCCCGGCCTATATGGGGCTGATAAAGCAGTGCGATGACCAATTGGGGCGCCTGCTGGACCATCTGGAGACGACAGACACTCTCAAAGATACGATGATTGTGCTGACCTCTGATCACGGCGATTATCTGGGCGATCACTGGCTGGGTGAAAAAGACCTGTTTCACGAGCAGTCAGTCAAAGTGCCGATGATTATTTATGACCCCCGCACCCCTGCCAATGCGACACGCGGCACCACCTGCGACGCGCTGGTAGAAAGCCTTGATCTGGCGGCGACGTTTGTCGATGCGGCGGGCGGGAAAGTGCCAGATCACATCATCGAAGGGCGTTCATTGCTGCCATGGCTGCGCGGAGAACAGCCTGAGTGGCGCGCGTTTGTGATCTCCGAATATGATTATTCAGCCACGCCGCAATGCGTGAAACTGGGGCTAGAACCGCGCGAGGCGCGATTATTCATGGTGTTTGACGGTCGCTACAAACTGATGCACGCCGAGGGTGGCTTCCGCCCGATGCTGTTTGACCTGACAGAAGACCCTGATGAATTTTTTGACCTTGCCAAAGGCGACAGCCACAAGGCGGAAATTGATCGCCTGTACGCGTTGCTTGCGCAGTGGGGCCGACGATTGTCACAGCGGGTGACCAGATCCGAAGATGACATCAAGGCGATGCGCGGCGCATCTGGGCGGAAAGGCATTCTGCCCTTTCTCTATGACGGCAGCGAAGTGCCCGAAGAACTGACGATCAAGTATGTCGGCCCTGCCCGCCAGAACCATAGTCCGGACACAGATAGCTAGCTCTTTGCGTTCAACGCTTGCAAATCTTCAAGCAGATCAAGAAGTTTCTCGAATTTGTCCTCACCGTACTGCGCGCGCAGTTGCTCAACCAGCAGGGCCGCTCTTTCTCCGTGACACTCCAGCACCTTGCGCCCCGCGGCCTCGATCGTGACAATGCTGCGGCGACGGTCATTCTGGTCAGCGCGCCGTGAGATCAACCCGTCTTCTTCCATCACCTGCAAGATGCGCGTGAGGCTAGGCAACAGCAGGCATGCCTGCTGGGCGATGGTGTTTTGATCCGCTGGTCCGCCGTCATCAAGAACACGTAGCACCCGCCACTTCTGTTCATTCACGGGGCTGTCGGCCAACATTTCGCGCAGAGGCCCCATAACAGCCTCGCGCGCACGTAAAAGAGCGATCGGCAGGGACCGGTTCGTGCGGCGCAAAGGGCTGGATCTTTTGTCTGGCGTCATAATCTAACTATGAGCCATCATGCCGCTTCCGGCACAACAGCTAAATTGGACGCATCGCCGGATTCCAAGCGAAAGAACGGTAGTTTCCATGCACACGAGGGCAGTATTAACGGTACCTATCGTGGCAAGGCAGCAGCCTGACGCGCGCGTTCTTCGATCTCATCCCATTTGCCTGCGTTGACCAGATCAGAAGGCGCAATCCAGCTACCCCCGGCACAGACCACGTTGGGCAGCGCAAGATATTCAGGCGCGTTCTGTAGCGTGACACCACCTGTCGGGCAGAACGAAATACCTGGCAAAGGTCCGCCCAGACCTTTGAGCGCTTTAACGCCCCCAGCCCCCTCGGCCGGGAAGAACTTCAACACCTCAAATCCACGCGCCTGTAACGTCATGGCTTCGGTTGCTGTTGCGGCACCGGGCAGCAACGGCAGCCCAGCCTCAAGGCAGGCGTCAATCAATGCGGCCGGAGCCCCCGGGCTTACCCCGAATGTGGCGCCTGCGGCTTTCGCTGCGGCCACGTCTTCGGCAGTAACAAGGGTGCCAGCACCCACACGCGCGCCTTTTACGCTGGCCATTGCGGTCATCACGTCCAAGGCGGCATCTGTTCGAAGAGTGACTTCGAGCACGGGCAAACCACCCCGCACCAGTGCTTCGGCAAGTGGGATAGCATGCGCAACATCCTCAACCACCAGTACCGGTATGATAGGCGCCAAACCGGCAAGTTCACGAATATAAGCAGTGTCATTCTTCATAGTTCAGTTCCCGAAAACAGAGGCGCCGGTATCTGCGGTGCCGACGGCATTGCGGAACGGTGCGAAAAGTTCGCGCCCCGTACCGTAGTGATTGTGGCTCATGTCGGCAGTCACAGCCGCGCGGTCCAGAACGCCGTCGGTGAGGATTTCAAGCGTGCCAGCAGCGGCATCCAAGCGCAAGATATCGCCGTCGTTCAGGTAGGCAATCGGTCCACCGTCCAGCGCTTCGGGACTTACGTGAATGGCAGCAGGTACTTTTCCTGATGCACCGGACATGCGGCCATCGGTGACCAGCGCGACCTTGTAACCGCGCCCCTGCAAAATACCTAAAAGCGGCGTGAGGCTGTGAAGCTCTGGCATCCCATTGGCCTTCGGCCCCTGAAAACGCACAACAACGATGACGTCACCGGTGAATTCGCCCGCTTTGAACGCCGCTTTCACCTCATCCTGATCATGAAAGACCCGAACAGGCGCTTCGATCACGTGGTGCGCAGGGTCAACGGCAGAAATCTTGATCACACTGGTGCCAAGGGTACCCGAAAGACGCTTAAGCCCACCTGATGTGGCAAAAGGCTCGGACGTGGGGCGCAGAATTCCTTTATTGAGGCTCTCGGCAGTGCCGTCGCGCCACGCAAGCGCGCTGCCGTCCATGAACGGTTCTTGTGTGTAGTGATGCAGCCCATTGCCCGCGACTGTTTTGGTGTCAGGATGCAGTAGCCCTGCCTCAAGCAGCTGCCCGATCATATAGCCAAGCCCGCCTGCTGCATGAAAATGATTCACATCAGCCAGACCATTTGGATAGACCCGCGCCAAAAGCGGCACGATGTCTGAAACGTCCGAGAAATCCTGCCAATCGAGGATGATACCGCCTGCCCGCGCCATCGCGATAAGGTGGATCAGCAAATTTGTGGAACCGCCCGTGGCCATCAGGCCGACCATCCCGTTTACAAAGGCCTTTTCCGTCAGAATGTCACAAACGGGCGTGTAGTTTTCACCTAGATCACCCATCGACAAGGCGCGGTGCGCGGCCTCAACCGTCAGCGCATCACGAATTTGCTCGCCCGGGTTAATGAAGCTGGAGGCAGGCAGGTGCAGGCCCATAAATTCCATCAGCATCTGGTTGGTGTTGGCTGTGCCGTAGAATGTGCACGTGCCTGGCCCGTGGTAGGCCGCCATTTCTGCCGCCATCAGTGCATCGCGACCAACCTCACCCGCCGCGAATTTCTGGCGAACCTTTGCCTTTTCATCATTCTGCAAACCACTGGTCATCGGGCCTGCGGGAATGAACACTGCAGGAAGGTGGCCGAAAACCTGTGCGCCGATCACAAGGCCCGGCACGATCTTGTCACAGACACCAAGGAACACGGCCGCATCAAAGGTATTGTGGCTCAGCGCCACGCCAGCCGCCATTGCGATCACATCGCGTGAGAACAGGCTTAACTCCATGCCAGCCTCGCCTTGGGTCACCCCATCGCACATGGCCGGAACGCCGCCTGCGACCTGCGCAGTGCCACCCTTCGCCCGCACCGCATCGCGGATCAACTTGGGATACTTCTCATACGGCTGGTGCGCGGAGAGCATGTCATTATAGGCTGTGACAATCCCCAGATTACCGCCCTGCCCCGAGGCAAGCTTTCCCTGATCGGGGCCGGCTGCGGCAAAAGCATGCGCCTGTCCACTACATGAGAGATGGCTACGCGACGGCCCCTGACGGCGCGCCGCCTGCATCCGCGCAAGATAGGCTTCGCGACTTTGGGCGCTGCGGGCAACGATACGATCGGTGATCTTGGTCAATTCGGCATTCAGGCTCACGATGATATTCTCCCGAGATCAAAAATAAGTTAGCGCTAACATATCGAAATTAATCAAAAATGAAAGCCAAAAAAATCTCTATGAATATGCGGCATCATAGAGCGGATGTAACACCGCCTATCTTATCAGGTTTGCGCGTATTTCGATAGACGTTTGCGTCAGCCGCCGCCTTTCGTGCGCTTCATCGCATCAGCCAAGGCTGATCCGAAAGCGCCCTGACTTTCAGACCGCGCTGGTTTCGCGCTAGCGGATTTTGGCGTTCGGGTTTGTTTGGGCTTCTGCGGCGCATCGCTTCGCGGAGAAGAAGCGGCGCCGCCATCCTTGCGCATGCTCAACCCGATCCGCTTGCGCGGCACATCAACTTCGGTAACCCGGACACGCACAACATCGCCGGCCTTCACAACTTCATGCGGATCTTTGACAAACCGGTCAGCTAACTGGCTGACATGGACAAGCCCGTCCTGATGCACGCCAACGTCCACGAATGCGCCGAAAGCCGCCACATTGGTGACAGTCCCTTCCAGCGACATTCCCGGTTTAAGGTCGGTGATGCTGTCGATCCCTTCCGCGAATGTAGCAGTCTTGAACGTCGGGCGCGGGTCCCGACCTGGCTTTTCAAGTTCTGCCAGAATATCGCGCACTGTCGGCAAGCCAAAGCTTTCATCAACGAATTGCTCGGCACGCAGACCTGACAACGCGCTACTATCCCCCATGATTGCGCGGATATCCCGACCGCAAGCCTGCACAATTTTCCGCGCCACACCGTAAGCTTCGGGATGCACCGAGGAGGCATCCAAGGGTTCGGTCCCGTTATTGATCCGCAAAAAGCCCGCGCATTGCTCATAGGCTTTGGGGCCAAGACCCGCCACTTTGAGCAGCGCCTTGCGGCTCGCGAATGGGCCATTGATATCGCGGTGCGAAACTACAGCCTGTGCAAGCGATGGCCCAAGGCCCGCGATATGCGACAACAGCGGCGCCGAGGCCATGTTCAGATCAACGCCAACCGCGTTCACTGCATCCTCGACAACAGCCGCAAGGGACTGCGCAAGACGGCGCTGGTCCACGTCATGCTGATACTGGCCCACGCCAATCGCCTGCGGCTCGATCTTGACCAGTTCGGCCAACGGATCCTGCAAACGTCGCGCAATCGAAACTGCACCGCGCAAGGACACGTCAATGTCAGGAAATTCCTGCGAGGCAAGCTCGGACGCCGAATAGACAGATGCGCCAGCTTCCGAGACGATGACAGGCGTGGGACGCTGCGTGCCTGCGGGTAGCCTCTTGATGACATCTGCAACCAACCGCTCGGATTCACGACTGGCTGTACCGTTGCCAATGGCGATCAGCGCAATGCCATGCCGGTGGATCATCTGGTTGAGAGTTTCTTCGGCGCCGCGCAGATCATTCTTGGGCTGGAACGGATATATCGTCGCGGTATCAAGCAGCTTTCCTGTCTCATCCACAACAGCAATCTTGCATCCCGTGCGGATGCCGGGATCTAGACCCAAGGTGGCCCGCGCCCCTGCAGGTGCGGCCAGCAGCAAATCGCGCAAATTCCGCGCAAAGACATCAATCGCCGCATCATGGGCGCGTCGACGAAGACCTGTCATCAGATCCATGAACATCGAAAGGCTGAGTTTAACGCTCCACGCCCAAACCGCGACCCCCTGCAGCCAGACATCGCCAGCGCCCTGCCCCGCGATACCGATTTCGGACCCGATGATGGCGTGGACGCGCGGCAAACCGGCCTCTGGTTCAGGTGCGATGTTCACGGTCACGATCTCTTCTTTCGCCGCACGTAGAATCGCCAAAGCGCGATGTGACGGGATCGCGGACCACTTTTCACTGTGATCGAAATAGTCCGAGAATTTCGCCCCAATCTCTTCTTTGCCAGCGGTCACACGCGCGGTAATCAGTGCCTCTTGCTGCATGAATTCCCGCAGACGACCCAGCAGTGCTGCGTTTTCACCCAGTTCCTCTACCAGAATATCGCGCGCGCCATTCAACGCCTCTTTGGTGGTGGGCACCGCTTCGCCAAGATAGCTTTCAGCCAGCGTGACGGGGTCGGCGTTGCGGTTTTCCATAATAGCGCGCAACAGTGCTTCCAGTCCATTTTCACGGGCGATCATTGCTTTCGTGCGACGCTTTGGCTTGAACGGCAGGTATAGGTCTTCGAGAACGGATTTCGTATCAGCGGCCGCGATTGAACGCGCCAGCGCATCTGTCAGTTTACCTTGCGAGGTGATCTCACCCAGAATACTCGCCCGTCGTTTTTCCAGATCACGCAGATATTCCAGCCGCTCTGCCAGTTTGCGCAATTGGGTATCATCAAGCCCCCCTGTCGCTTCTTTGCGGTAACGCGCGACAAATGGCACTGTATCCCCACCATCAAGAAGGGAAACCGTGGCATTCACCTGCTCCACCCGCGCGCCGATGTCTTCGGCTATGGTTCGGGCAATACGGTCTGTAGCAAGGGTCATGGCTATCTCCTGAGGCGGGATCGGAGGACCGTGATAGCGCCCCTTTTTGAGGTCGCCAAGCCCTGCCGAACAGCTTCGTCATAAAGAGTTCTGAGCCCCACTTGTGTCCGCCTGTCGCGCAGCGGGCATTCGTTGCGGCTAATTTGAAGTCGATGTATCTCTGCGCCCTTGACCTTCCCCTTACTGGAACCCTTATCTTTGCTTCATAAAAGACAATGGAGGCTCAAAATGAGCATCGAAGATTCCCTTAGCTTTCATGTAAGCAACATGAGCTGCGCATCCTGTGTAGGGCGGGTAGAGAAATCGCTGCTGGCTGTGCAAGGGGTGCAAGATGCGCAAGTGAACCTTGCCAATGAGACTGTTCGCGTTAGTGGAAACGAGGACCTTCACGCCCAAGCAATCGAGGCTGCACTGAAAGAGGCCGGCTATCCAGCGCGGGCGGACACCTTCCGCTTCTCCGTAGAAAACATGTCTTGTGCCTCCTGCGTCGGCCGGGTCGAACGCGCATTGACGGCTGTGCCGGGCGTTATCTCGGCCTCGGTCAATCTTGCCAGCGAAGAAGCCACAGTCAAGGCATTGGGAACCACGTCTTCGACCATCGCAGCTGCCGCAACCTCGGCAGGGTACCGCGCAACACTGATCACCGATCAGACCGATGCAACGAACACGGAAGACCGCAAGGCCGCTGAGGCAGCCCACCTATGGCACATGATGCTTTTAGCAACGGTGCTCACTCTGCCGGTATTCATTCTGGAAATGGGTAGCCATGCGGTGCCCGCGATCCATCATTGGGTGATGAACACGCTTGGCATGGCAACCAGTTGGACCATCCAGTTCGTGCTCACCACCATTGTTCTTCTTTGGCCAGGTCGACAGTTTTATCTCAAAGGCATACCCGCGCTATTGAAACGCGCGCCAGACATGAACTCGCTTGTCGCGTTGGGGTCAGGTGCGGCTTGGGCATTTTCGACAGTTGCGTTGTTTGCCCCATCCCTGCTGCCCGCCGGCACACGGGTTATCTATTTTGAAGCGGCCGCCGTGATTGTCACGCTGATCCTTTTGGGCCGTTATCTGGAAGCCCGCGCAAAGGGGCGCACGGGTCAGGCGATTGCAAAACTGATAGGCTTGCGCGCGAAAACCGCGCTGGTTGAACGTGATGCTCAACCCGTTGAAACACCGGTGGATCAGATCATGCAGGAGGATGTGATCCACCTGCGTCCCGGTGAAAAGATTGCGGTCGACGGTATCGTCCTGCGTGGCACGTCTTATGTCGATGAAAGCATGATCACCGGAGAGCCTGTCCCAGTTGAAAAAGGCCCCGACGCAGAGGTGGTAGGTGGTACCCTCAACGGTACCGGCGCGCTGGTGTTTCGCGCAACCAAAGTCGGGGATGATACGACACTGGCCCAAATCATCCGCATGGTAGAAGACGCGCAGGGTGCCAAGCTGCCAATTCAGGATCTTGTGAACAGAATTACGTTATGGTTCGTACCCGCAGTCATGGCTATCGCAGTTTTGACCTTTGCGGCATGGCTGGCGCTTGGACCAGATCCGGCGTTGGGCCGTGCACTGGTGGCAGCCGTGGCAGTTTTGATCATCGCATGTCCATGCGCAATGGGTCTGGCCACGCCTACATCCATCATGGTCGGCACGGGCCGCGCGGCTGAATTGGGCGTGTTATTCCGGCGCGGAGATGCCTTGCAGGGTTTGAGCGGTGTTACGACCGTGGCTTTTGACAAGACCGGCACGCTGACCGAAGGGCGGCCAGAGCTGACCGATTTCATCGTTTCAAAGGGTTTTGATCGCGCAGAGGTCCTCCGGTTGGTCGGATCGGTTGAGGCTATGTCAGAGCATCCCATCGCAACCGCCATCGCGCGGGCTGCGCAAAATGACGGGCAGTCACTTGCACAAGGGACGGAGTTTGCCTCGCTGACCGGCTACGGAGTCAGCGCTGTGGTCGAGGGACGCAAGGTTCTTGTCGGGGCGGACCGTTTGATGATCCGCGAAGGCGTGGCGATAGATACCGCACATTCAAACGGCGAGGATTTGGGCAAGAAGGGCAAGACACCGCTTTATGCCGCGATTGACGGGCGGTTGGCCGCCGTCATTGCCGTATCGGATCCGATCAAGTCTGGCACGGCAGATGCTATCGCAACCCTCCACCAACTCGGGTTGAACGTGGCGATGATCACTGGCGACAACAAAGGCACCGCGCAGGCTATCGCGAAACAGCTCGGGATTGATGCTGTCGTGGCAGAAGTCTTGCCTGAAGGCAAAGTAGATGCGATCGCGCAGTTGAAATCCGGTGACCGGAAGGTTGCCTTTGTCGGTGACGGGATCAATGACGCACCGGCCCTGGCGCACGCAGATGTGGGCATCGCGATCGGCACCGGCACAGACATCGCCATCGAGGCTGCAGATGTCGTGCTGATGTCAGGCGATCTGGGCGGCGTCGCGCGGGCGCTGCATCTTAGTCAAAGCACAATGCGCAATATCCGCCAGAACCTGTTCTGGGCATTCGGGTATAATGCGTTGCTGATCCCCGTCGCGGCTGGCCTGTTCTATCCGCTGTTCGGCTGGATGCTATCGCCCGCTCTGGCGGCAGGCGCCATGGCATTATCGAGCGTGTTTGTTGTCTCCAATGCGCTGCGCCTCCGCTGGGTAGCAGCGCCAAGTCAGCACAGCCCAACCGCCCCCGCGCGCGAACACCCGCCCCAGCCGAATAGGAGGCCGCAATGAACATCGGAGAAGTTTCAGGGAAAACCGGACTGCCTGCCAAGACCATCCGTTATTACGAAGACATCGGTCTGGTATTGCCGCAGCGTGACCCGAACGGCTACCGCAGCTTCCGCGATACCGATGTCCACAAGCTGGCGTTTCTGGGAAGATCGCGCGCGTTGGGTTTCACTATTGAAGATTGCCGCAATCTATTGGCGCTGTGGGACGATCAGGACCGCGCCAGTGCAGACGTCCGCGCCATCGCGACAGAGCACCTTGCACGGATCGAGCAAAAGATCACGGATTTAGAAGACATCCGAGATACACTATCCCATCTGGTCAGAGAGTGTGCCGGAGACCAACGCCCCAACTGCCCTATCTTGAAGAAACTGGAAGAACTCTAGTATCGCCCCCAAGCAATAGCGCCCCGAGTAATCTCAGGCTTTTGTCGGGCAAAGCGTCGAAAAATGCGGCTCTTTCGACGAAATCAACCGAGACAGTCCTTCTGGTTGCAAACCGACACACACCTCAACCTCATCGACGGGCAAATCAATAATTGCTTCAACCTCCCTGTTATCCGAAGGGGCCAAGCGTATCTTGCGGATTTGAACCACGTCAATCAGGTTGTTCTTTGACGGATATCCGACAAAACCCACGCATTTATTATCCTGATTGTGATATAGGCCCGTCGGACAGCCAACCTGCTCTAGTCGATGCCTTCGGACTATTTCTTGGATCTCCTCGTTGGAAAAGACACCGGCATTAGTATCAGAGAGAGCCACAGATGACCCAGACGGCAACGTTTCACGACGTTAACGGCAAAGGTGTTTTCATCGCGGGCGGTGGTTCGGGCATTAGCGCCGCACTGACCGAAGGTTTTCTAGCATAAGGTGCCAAAGTCGCATTCCTTCGACGTTCGGATTCGACTGCGTCTTGTAACGCCAAGGATCACAGCCCTCATTTATCCCCTGTGATATCACCGACAGTGCAGTGCTAATGACAGCCATACATCAGGCCGCTGAGGCGCATGGTGCCGATCAACAATGCCGCCAATGACCAACGCCACACCACATAGTATTTGACCGAAAATTTCTGGAACTGGTCTCAGTCAATCAATCTCAATGTCTACGTCTTTGCGTGCCACTCCGTGATGGCGGGTATGAATAAAGCAGGCGGCGGCGCCATCATCATCGTTTCTACCATCAGCTATCTGATGGGGAATTCCGAATATCCGGCTTATACTGTAGCGAAAGCAGATATCTTTGGCATGCCCCGCTCTCTCGCGCGGGAATTCGGGCCAGACAGGGTTCGCGGGAATGCCTTGGCACCGGTCTGGGTGCTTACGAAAAAGCAACTCGATAAATGGGCAACGCCAGAGGCGCTTGCGTCACATCTGGACCGCCAGTGTTTGAAAGATCATTTGGTTCCTTCCGATATCGTTGACGCCGCCCTGTTCCTTGCCTCACAAGCAAGCCGGATGATGACTGGCCAATTGATGGCTATAGATGGCGGCGTGGTCGCAACGGGGTAGATTGATGAATACAGCAGAATGGATCGCGGTTGATTGGGGTATGTCGAACCTGCGGGTTTGGGTATTTGGTGCAGGCAACACCGAAATAGCGCAGCTATCCTCTGATCAGGGTGTGGAAAAGCTGGTACCGGACGCTTTCGAGCCGGCCTTGCTGGCGTTGGTCGACCCGTATCTGGGCAGTGGCGCGGTACCGGTGATTTGCTGCGGCATGGTAGGCGCGCAGGAAGGCTGGGCAGAGGCGGCTTTTGCCCAAGCGCCCTGTGCGCCGCCCGATGCCAGCACCGCATTGGCGGTGAAGGCCAAGGACCCGCGCCTTGATGTGCGTATTCTGTCCGGTGTGATGCAAAAATCGCCCGGGGATGTCATGCGTGGCGAAGAAACCCAGATCGCTGGATTTCTTGCGCAGAACCCTAAATTCTTTGGCACCCTTTGCCTACCCGGCACACATACCAAATGGGTTCAGATCAGCGCTGGTGAGATCGTCAGTTTCCGCACCTTCATGACCGGAGAGCTTTTTTCTTTGCTTGGCACACGATCTCTTCTGCGCCACAGCGTCGACAGTGATAGCTGGTCAGACGCCGCGTTTCAGGACGCGGTTGAGGATGGAATGGGATCACCGCAACAAGTCGCCAGCAGATTGTTCGGGATAAGAGCCGACGGACTGGTTAACGGCCTTGGCCAAGGCGAAGCGCGCGCGCGGCTATTGGGTTACTTGGTCGGGATGGAGCTGGCCGGCGCCCGCGGTTACTGGCTCGGTCAAGATCTGGCGTTGATCGGATCACCCGATCTAGTCAAACTCTATGGCGACCCGTTGGCGCAACAAGGAACGCCAAGCCGAGCATTCGGCGGAGATGAGATGGTATTGGCCGGCCTAAAAACAGCGTACGAAACCCTGAACCAAGACCCGTAATAGGTAGGTAAATCATCGTAATTCTACGCTGAATTCGCCTGATCACATATTTTGGCCGCTCCGCCCGTCAGCGATTACCTAACACATGCAAAAGCCCATCCAGAGACTGGCTGCGATCACACTGCGCGTTTCTAAATTTTCCGTCCGGCCTGCGCCCAATAGGGTTCACGAAGTCTAGGCTTGAAAATCTTGCCACTGTCTTCTCGTGGCAATGCATCGTGAAAGTCCACAATACGAGGCTGCTTGAACCGCGCCAACTTACCGTCGAGAAATGCCATCAGTTCGGCAACGTCAGGAAGCCATCCTTCAGCAGGTTCAACCGCAGCGACGATCTGCTCTCCGAATTCAGCATCGGGCGCACCAAAAACAGCAACATCGCGAATAAAAGGTGCCTGCATCAGAACCGCTTCGATTTCGGCTGGGAAGATGTTGGCGCCACCGGAAATGATCATGTCTTTCTTGCGATCGGTGATGAACAAGAACCCGTCCTCATCAAGCCACCCCAGATCACCCACGGAAAAATGCCCGTGCTTCTCGGCGGCTAATCGGCTTTCGGGGTCATTGGAATAATCGAACCCGCCAAAGGCATCCATCCGCGCGTGGATTTCACCCACCTCGCCAGCGGGGAGCTTGTTTCCATCCTGATCAAGGATCAGCACGGTGCCTCCCATCTGCATGCGGCCCGCCGTTCCCGGCTTTGCCAGTGCCTCTTCGGAGGACACCATTGTCATGAAGCCGATTTCCGTCGCGCCATAGCTTTCCCAGAATACTGGCCCCCACCAGTCAATCATCGCCACTTTCAGGTCATGCGGCCATGGTGACCCGGTGGAAACGCAGTATTCGATTGATGACAGATCGTACCGCGCCTTTACCTCCTCAGGTAGCTTTAGAAGGCGGCTCATCATCGTTGGGACAAGGTAGATATGTGTGATCCGCTGCGCCTGTATGGTAGCCAAAAAAGATTCGGGATCGAACTTCGCAGCGACGAAAGTAGAGACACCATCTGACAACAATGCGGCGCTTGTCAGTGTTGAGGGGGCGGAATGATAGATCGGCGCTGCCGTAAAATATCGGGACCCCGGTTTGAGCTGCATCATTTCAGCCCCCACGCGCGACAAAACAACCTCAAAGTCTTTGCGCGGCCCTGCACCTACGCGACGCACACCCTTCGGGGCACCTGTTGAACCCGACGTGTAGCGCATCAACGGGCGCATCATTTCACGATCTTGCAATGGCTGCTGCGCCTCAACCAAGGACTGCCATTCAGGGTAATTAGCGCCAGTCGCGGCAGCGCTTCCGCTGATTTCATACGCGGTGCGCAAGGCTGCCCCCGGCGTAACACCGATAACGGTACGCCCCTTTAAGGCGGGCTCCAGCCCAGCGATAAGATCGCGGTGGATGATCACAAACTGTGCATTGCTGTCCTCGCAGATCGCATTCACTTCATCCGCCGCACCATGCCAGTTCAATGCGACGATGACCGTTCCCGCCAAAGCGGCCGCGCGCATTATTTCAAGCTGCGTGACGTCATTCCGCATGATCACTGCCACAGGCACGTCTACGCCAGCGCCCAGCGCTGTCAAAGCACTGGCGCCACGCGCAGAACGCACGTTGAATTGTTCGCGCGGGATTTCTTGATCGAAGTCGGCAATCACTGCGTCTGGCATCTTTCACCTCCTGAATGATGCAGACACAGTGCAGCCATGTCAGGCGAATTGAAATAGCCTAAAGCTCGATACGGATGTCGTGTATCCACAGCTTGGGGGGGCGCGACAGAACAAATACGACCACATCCGCAAGATCATCAGGTTCGGTGAAAATGTGGTTTGGGACGTCCTCGCCAGCCTTTTCGAACATCTTTGTGTTGGTACCGGACTGATAGACACCTCCGACGCGCACGCCGGTGTTTTCCTCATCACTTTTCAGCACTTCGGTAAATCCACGGACCCCGTATTTCGTAGCAGTATAGACAGACTGCCCCGCTTGCGCGACCACACCAGATTTGGAAATAACGTTCAGAATAATGCTTTCATCATTGGCCCGCAGCGCTGGAAGCGCCGCTTGGGTAAGTTGCATCAACCCTGTCAAATTGGTCTGCACGGTCGCCTGCAATATCTCTGGCGCGATAGAGTCGAGCGGACCTGTTTTGTGCCAGACACCTGCGTTGTTGATCAAAATATCCAAGCCACCGAAGGTACTGGTCACTGTTGCGACAGCCGAAGTGATATCATCCGGATTTTGAATGTCACACGGAACGCTGATCACCTCTGCCGCCCCCGCCGCGATACATTCCTGCTTTACTTCGCTCAGGCGTTCGGCGTTGCGGCCCAGAATAGCAATGCGCGTACCGCTTGCTGCCAGCTTGAGACAAATATGCCGCCCGATACCATCGTTGCCACCGGTAACGATAATGCGTTTGTTTTTCAGATCCATTGTGAGCTCCTGTATTTTCCCTAGCCCTAGTGCAATGCTTTGTAAGAGGGAACCTTTCCACCGCCACGCCCTGAATCAGTGGCTCTTTCGCCTGTTCTATCAGGCACTCACCGCGACCAAGGGGGGCTAAGGAGCTAGACATACGGCTCGGAAATTGCACCTCCCCCCCCTCAACCTCAACAAACGGGGCAGCATCTTAAAGAACACCCAATTAATCAGTGAGGGTAGTTCACGCACCATTCAATACTTGACAATTTAAGTAGGGATTAATAATCCCGCCGCAATAAGGTAGCCAATCGCCACGCGCATAGCCCCCGAAAAATTCCGACACGGAAGCTCATGAGGGACATATGACGCAATCGAAAGCACCAAGATCACTACGCACACGAAACACCCGAAGCGGATTCGGCCTGATGACAGTGGCCGCCATTGGCACGTCGGCGCCTGTCGCACTTTACGCACAAACCACGACCGAGCCCCTGCTGCTCCCCGGTATTGAGGTCGAAACCTCGGAACCGGCCGCCGCACCAGTCACGCCCAAACCCACCCCTAAAAAGCCAGCGCGCAAAGCGACACCTGTTCGAAGGGCACCTGCCCCCGTCGCGCCAACACCGGTTGTTGCCGCACCGCCTGCTGAACCGGCCCAAGCAGCACCTGTCGGTCCAATCGCAGGCCAGGACGGGCTTTCCCCCTTCGCCAATCCTGAGGCAGGATATGACGCGGTTCGCTCTGGAAACTCTCTATTGACGCAGCCTTTGGTTGATACACCCCGCACGGTAACGGCCGTGACGCAAGAAGTCTTGCGCGATAAGAACGCAACCTCTGTACGCGAACTGGCGCGCACGACACCCGGCATCACGCTAGGTACTGGTGAAGGCGGTAACGCGTTTGGCGACGTGCTGTTTATCCGCGGCTTCCGCTCTTCGAATGATGTGTTCATTGACGGCATGCGCGATTCCGGTGTCGCTGTGCGTGAAACCTTCATGGCCGAACAGGTCGAAATCACCAAAGGACCATCGGGTTCCATTGGTGGTCGCTCTACCACGGGCGGTGCCGTCAACCTGGTCACGAAAAAGGCGCAAGACACCGATTACGTCAAAAGCACCACCACATTCGGCACGGCAGATCTCGCACGTCAGGAGATTGACTGGAACAAGGTCTGGAACGATCGGTTCAAAACCCGCATCGGTTCCGTTGCGCAAAACAGTGGCGTTGCAGGTCGGGATAGTAGCAAAGATGACCGGTTGGGTCTGTCGCTTGCGGCCGAATTCAAAGCCACCGACAGGCTGACCTTCGACATCGAAGCTTACCGCCTCGAAATGAAACAGATGCCCGATTGGGGTGTGCCGTGGGATGGCACCAACAATACCCCCTTTACCGAAGCAGGCGCTGGCCGACCAACGCTCGACCCATCAACGTTTTACGGTGATACAAGCCGCGATTTTCAGGATGCGACGCAAAGCGTTGCAACGGTAGGTGCAACATATGAAATAGCACCCGGTGTGACGTTCACCAACCGGACACGGGTCAGCAGAACCGAGAATGACTACATCGTTTCGGCGCCAGAGCGCCCCGACACCAGCGACGCAGACCCTCTCAACTGGACGCTGACAGCATCGCCCAAGAGCCGCTATCAGGTGAACGAAGTTGCAGCCAATACCAGCGAGCTTTCATTCGGCTTTGATACAGGATCTGCCCGCCATGAATTCATCGCAGGCTTCGCTCTGTCCCGTGAAGAAGTCAGCCAGCAAGACTATGTCGGTTTGTCGTCCGAAGTAGGCGGAGGCACGGCGACAGAGAGGCTCTCTGGGTGTTCCATTTCGATCTACGCGCCAGATACAAGCGGTTGTTCCACTGTAACACCAACGCGTAGTGCAAACGCTACCCTGACCGATGTGACGACCAGATCGCTGTATCTGAATGACACGATCACGTTCAATCCGCAGTGGGAGCTGAACTTGGGCGCGCGGGTGGATGACTATAGCATCAGCCGCACCAGCACCGAAGAAGGTGCCACCACGCTGACCCGCGATGATGTAATGTTTAATTGGAACGCAGGTGTTGTCTGGAAACCGCGGGAAAATGGCTCCGTCTATTTGTCCTATGCCACCTCAAGCAATCCGGTAGGTGATGAGCTGGATGCAGGCGGCGGCAGCTATAACGGACTGGACACTGCAAATGCCATTCTTTCACCCGAAGAAAACGTCGCCATCGAGCTTGGTACGAAATGGCAGTTCGGCAGCCTGACCGCTACAGCCGCAGTCTTCCAAACCCAAAAGAACCACGCCCGCGAAAGCACAGGCGGACGCGGAGTGCCGGTCGTGACGACGGACACAGGTGAATATCGTGTGCGCGGGATTGAACTGGGCTTTGGTGGCAAGATCACTGAAAAGTTCAGTGTTTTTGGTGGTCTCACATGGATGGACAGCAAAGTTCTGCGCAGCAGTAACGCCGACAATATCGGCAAGGAATTCGCGAACATCGCACATGAGCAGTTCAATCTGCTTGCCCGCTATGACCATAACGAAAAGTGGAGCTTTGGTGGACAGGCAACATGGCGCGGCAGCGTTCAGGGTGGCACATTCGCTGCAACCAATGGCAACAAGCTGCCCGGCTATTGGCGCTTTGATTTGATGGCAGATTACCACATCAACGATGACACATCCGTCAACTTCCGTGTCGATAACGTGCTGGATGAAACCTACTACGATGCGCTGTACCGATCAGGCACGCCCTTCGTCTACGTTGCTCCGGGGCGGTCTGCCTCAATTTCTGTCAGCATGAAATTCTAACATTCCGGTGGGCGGCAACTGCTGCCCACCGCCCCCCATTTGAAAGGACAAGACATGTTGGTCTGTGTCGAAGACATCTTATCGCCCGAAGAGGTGTCCAGCATAACGCATGTGCTGGACACTGCCGTTTGGGATGACGGGCGTAACACCGCCGGCCCACAATCAGCGCAAACAAAACGCAACCAGCAGATTCCATTGGACAGTCCGGTCTTGCCAGAACTGCAGTCACTGATTTTACAGCGTTTGACTACGCATCCCATGTGGGTGTCCGCCGCGCTGCCGCTGCATGTTCTGCCCCCGATGTTCAACCGCTATGCGCAGGCTGAAACCTTCGGCGTGCATGTGGACAACGCAATCCGTGTTAATCCGCAAACCGGCCAACGTCTACGGACCGATTTGTCCTGCACATTGTTCCTGAATGACCCCGCAGAATACGATGGCGGAGAACTGGTCATTGAAGACAACTACGGCACGCAATCGGTGAAATTGCCTGCCGGACATTGCGTCTTGTACCCGTCCACCTCTCTTCATCAGGTGACGCCGGTTACCAAAGGCACCCGCACTGCGTCATTCTTCTGGGTCCAGTCGATGATCCGCGATGCAGCCCAGCGCGAGATCCTCTTTGATCTCGATCAGTCGATACAGGACCTGTCTTCAAGTGCAGGCCTGAATGATCCGACAGCAGTCCGGCTAACTGGCATTTATCACAACCTTGTCCGGCAATGGGCGGAGACTTGAAATGAAACACTACCTCCTCCTTGCTGTGGTACTGATCACAGCACCGAACATTGCCGCCGCTGACACGGCCTCTGTCAATATCAGGATCATCGAACTTGCAGATAGATGGGTTGGTCCCGCGCTGGCAGAGCCGATGATGACCGCCGCGCAAAGCGGTGGGCATACGCCGATGGCCATGTTCATGGCCGCTGACATCGTTGTTAAACTGGTTATGGCCGGTCTTGCGCTGGCTTCGGTTCTGGGGTGGGCCGTGTGGGTCGGAAAACTGCTGCAAGTCAACTGGGCCAACGCACTCCTTCGACGTTCCTACAGACGTTTGGCGAAGGCGGGCACCGTACAGAATACGAGGGCGGCAGACTATTCCGGTCCCATGCGTGTTATGGTGAAGGCGGCCGAGGCCGAACTCGATAGATCCGTCGGCCTGAACAAAGACGGCATCAAAGAACGCGTCACATCCGAACTATCGCGCATCGAAACAGGTGCCGCGAGGGGCATGCAATCCGGTGCGATGGTGCTTGGCTCAATTGGATCAACAGCGCCCTTCATTGGTCTGTTCGGAACGGTTTGGGGCATTATGAACAGTTTTATCGGGATCGCGGAAAGCGGATCAACCAACCTTTCTGTTGTCGCCCCAGGTATTGCCGAGGCATTGCTGGCGACAGCGATCGGCCTTGTCGCTGCTATTCCTGCGGTGCTGCTGTACAATCACATCACAAGGCTTGTGTCTGGTTACCGCGCGCGCATCGGGGATGCCGCAGCATTGGTTGAACGGTGCCTGTCCCGCGATCTTGACCGGATTGTCGAAGCATCTCCAAAGGCGGCGCAGTTGACCAAACTGGCGGCCGAGTAAGCCATGGCCGTTCGACTATCAGACGCGGGCGATGATCTTGCCCCGAACGCGGACATCAACATCACGCCTTTTATCGACGTGATGCTGGTGCTTTTGATCATCTTCATGGTGGCAGCACCCTTGTCGACTGTCGACGTGAACGTCGAATTGCCCGTGGCCACCGGCACCCCGACGCAGCGGCCCGATGATCCGGTTTTCGTCACTATCCATCAGGACCTAAGCCTGAGCGTCGGCGAAGATGCGGTTTCGCTGGGTGATTTGAACATGCGCCTTGGCATCGCAACACAGTTGAAGCTGGACACACGCATCTACATCAACGCAGACCGCTCCGTGCCGTACGGAGAAGTCATGGCCGTGATGAACAGGATGCGCGGCGAAGGCTATCTAAAAATCGGGCTCGTCGGTCTTGAGGATGAAAGCGGCCAGACAAGTCCCGCGGCACCATCAGAGGACAAGCCGGAATGAGTTTCGCCTATCACCGAAAGTCGGGCGTCGGCCTGCTTCTTGGCGCTGGGCTTAGCATCGGACTGCACGGGGCCCTTGTCGCAGCGTGGCTGACCCAAGCTGAGGCGACAGAGCCATCCGTAGAAGCGGGAATTCAGGGCCGTGAGTTGATTGATCTCGCCGAAATAGAAATGATCATGGCTGCCCCCGAAACAGCCCTACCTGATGGCACACCTGCCGAAGATAGTCAGGCCACTTTGGAAAGTCCGGCAGAGCGGGAAGAAGCGAAAGCCTCAAATGATCCGCTACTGGCACAGACCCCGCAAACGCCCGATGATCCTGAATTACGCTTTAAGATCGCCAACCCTGATCAAGCAGAGGATTTAGACAAGGAAGCCACCGAAGTTCCCACAGAAATTCAGGAAGAAACCGCCACTGAAAATGCCCCCCAAAGCACCGCAGCGGCACCGCAAGCCAGCGCAGGAAGAGACGAGCAGGATCAGAGCGCCGCGAAAGAACAGGGCCTCACGGATGCAGAGCGCGCGGACATAACGGACTGGCAAAAGTCGCTGGTGCTGGCGCTCAATGCGGCCAAAGACTATCCCCGCCGCGCCCGTGAAGCGCGGGCTGAAGGGACGGTGACAGTTGCCTTCACCCTAGATCAATATGGCGCAATCAAAGCGCGGCGCGTGTCTGAAACGTCAGGCTGGCCAGTGCTGGACAAAGCGGCCCTTGGCATTTTTGACAGGCTGGAAAAACTGCCCCGCCCGCCCGCAGCATTAGGCGCGGGCCCGTTTGATCTTGCCATTCCGATTAGTTACCGTTTCAGGTAAACTCGGTCAGCAATTCTGAGGTAATATCTGCGACGGTTGCACAACCGCACAGGGCCATCGTTACCTCAAGTTCGTCGCGCAACCGGCGAAGCACCTGACTTGCCCCGCGGGCACCATCCACGGCCAAGCCATGCATGATCGGGCGCCCGACCAAAACCGCTTCGGCACCCAGCGCCAGCGCCTTGAATACATCGCTACCCCGCCGGATTCCGCCGTCCACAAAGACCGGCACCGCCCCTTCTGCCGCTTTGACAATATCTGCCAGACGCGTGATGGGTGCCGGTGTTGTATCCAACACCCGTCCGCCGTGGTTCGAAACGATAATACCTGCGACTCCCATGCCCATTAGCCGGACGGCATCTTGCGCACGCAAGCATCCTTTGACGATGACAGGCAACGGGCTGTCCGCGATCAAACGCTCAAGATCAGGCCACTTTGGCGCGAAGACCATCATGCCATCAAAGACAACGCTTTGGCCGGCTTCGAGCTGTGGTCTAGGGGGGTGCGGCAAAGCATCCAGCATCACAGGCCGAACATCCCCGTCCAACGCAAAGCCTGCGGCGACTTCACGGTCGCGTAGCCCGTTAATGGGGGCATCCAGCGTTACGACCAGCGCAGAAGCGCCACAAGAAGCGGCCCGCGTCACCAGCGACATCGTCGCATCATGATCTGCCTGCATGTACAATTGGAACCAGCGACGTCCGGGAATGTCCGCAATGTCTTCGGGCAAAACACTCGTCTGACAACTTAGCACCATCACAGCTTCCTGCGCGGCAGCAGCCATGGCTGTTGCGGTCTCTCCCTGAGGATCAAACAGGCGCTGAAACGCCATCGGTGCGACCATGACGGGATGCGCGGCCTCGACGCCAAGTATGGTGGTGCGGGTATGACCATGACCGCAATCCGCCAACAACTTTGGCAAAAGTCCGATCCGTCCAAACGCTGCGCGGTTCTCTGCAACGCTGCGTTCAGCCTCTGCACCGCCGTTCAGATAGGCGCGTATGTCGTCAGGCAATTGCTTTGACGCGGCGGTTTCAAAATCGATGAGGGTGGTCAACATGAATGTTGTAATTATTGAAAAAAGCTCGGACCACAAGGCCGCATATTACCGGCATTTCAACAGCTCCTTAATGTTCTGTTAAGAGTCGCTGCATAAATTCATTTGCGAACAACCCATAGTTGATCCAAGCGGAAAATAGCCTATAAAGAGTTTAATAAAAAATGGCCCGAGAGCCTTATCAAAAATATCGGCAGTTAGACACGTCAGGCAAAGGTCGTAGCATTGTGATTTCATCAACTTGGTCACGCGGGGCAGTATTAATAGCAGTTGCCGCCTTGACTGTTCTCTTTGCAACCTTTGTAGACAGGCTTGAACGCTCAAGAACTACCGCAACCTTTGAGACCTACGCGGATGCGGGCGAAAGAGGCTTGGTTAACCGTACAGACAGCTATGTCATGACGCTAAACGCTGCATCGGGTCTGTTTTCAGCGTCCAAAGCAGTGACCTCCGATGAATGGCGCCGGTATGTCGACTTGATTGATATCGACACGCGGCTGCCCGGGATACTCGGGCTTGGCTATATTGCGCTGGTCAAAACAAAACCCGATTTTGATGTAAGCAAAAGCAGGCTTCACAGGGGCGTACCTTTGCCCGCAATCCATCCTGACACAGGCCGCGATGAACGTTTTGTTATCCAGCTTATCGAACCCATGGAAGATAATGAGGCAGCACTTGGCCTTGATATCGGGTTTGAACCCATGCGCTACGCCGCGGCACAACTCGCACGCGAAACCAATGAGATCCGCCTCACCGAAGCTATCACACTGGTGCAAGACAAACGAACAACATCCGGTTTTCTGCTTTTGCGCCCGCAGTATGATGCATCGGCTGATCTGTCAGATCCACAACAATGGGACGAAGCATTCCAGGGCTGGACCTATATGCCCTTTACCGCCGATGCGCTTTTCAGGTCACTGACGGCCCAGCGGAATGAGGTTAAGTACCTGTCGGTTGTTGATGTCACCGATCCGACAGCAAAAATCGAAATCTACAACGATCGCCCTGACGATCTGGATCATACCCCCCTGTACACCGCTACGCGGCCTATCGAAATGTTCGGCCGCAATTGGGAGCTGACCTGGACCAGCACTCCCATGTTCGAACATGCTCACTCCAGCATTTCGGTATGGATCGTACTGGCTCTGGGGCTCGCACTTATGTCGCTGCTGTCGTTGATGCTGCGTATTATCTCATTGCGCGAAAAGCGGGTAGAGACCGAAGTAGCCCTTAAGACTTTGCAACTTCGGGCCAAAACAGGCGAAGCTCAATCCGTCATCGATAACGCTGTCATCGCAGTGATCGTGCTTGATGAACAAGGCTTTGTCGTCTCTTCGAACAAAGCCGCACAGGATCTTTTCGGTGCAGACAAGCTCAAGATCGCGCAGCCGATCACATCCACCCTGATCATCGGTGAATCCTCTGACCCGAAGCGCAGGGATGCACATCCGGCGCGCGTGCCGGGCCGTCCCGAACTGAGGTTGATGGTCGAAGAAAACGGCTGGCGCACTGAAAACGGCGATCTACGGAAGTCTCTACTGGTGCAGGATGTGACCGAAGTTGAAGCCGCAGAAGTAAAACTGCAAGAGGCCGAAGCAAGATGGAACATGGCGCTGGCTGGCGCACAGATCGGCGTTTTTGACATTGATCTGGAAACGCAAAAATCGGTTGTGTCAGATACATGGCGTGACTTGATGGCGGTTCCCCGCGATGTCTCGAATATCGAAGCGCAAAAGATTTTCTTTTCACGCATTCATCCAGAGGATCGCGCCATCCTAGAAGCTGCCGACCGTGATTGCATCAGCGGCCTGACAGATCGATCCATTGCCGAATACCGCATGGCATTTCCTGACGGTTCTTTTCGGTGGATGAAATCCGATGCAATTGTTGTCGCACGAGACGAAGATGGCAAAGCCCTCAGATTGCTTGGCGCACAAACGGAAATTACGCAGCTACGAAACGCCCAAGACGCGCTTAAAGAAAGCCGTGAACGGTTTGAGCTGGTGCTTGAGCAGGCACCAGTCGGTATGGCCTTGTTCAATCGGGGCGGCGGCTTTCACGGCGTGAACGACGCCCTGTGCAGAATGACCGGGTACAGTTCTGAAGAACTAAGAGGCGGGCTCAAGTTCAGCGATCTGGTCTCCAAGGCTGATATCAAAGGCCTGATACGTTCAATTGAAGAGCTGAAACGCGATGCCAAATCTTCGTATCAGGGCGAATTTCGCATCATTCCCAAAAGTGGTCCATCGATCTGGGGTCTTCTCAGCATCGCCTGGACCAATGACCCTGTGTCCGGCGAAGACGTTTTCATCGCCCAAATCAACGACATTAGCGAAAAGAAAAACATCGAAAAGATGAAGTCCGAATTTGTGGCTACCGTTAGCCATGAACTGCGCACGCCGCTGACCTCGATTAAAGGCGCACTTGGCCTGATGCGCGGCCCGATGCTGAAAGCCATGCCTGCCGGAGCAGAGCGACTGTTGGAGATCGCGGCTGCCAATTCAGAGCGGCTGACAACCTTGGTGAACGACATCCTTGATCTGGAAAAAATCAGCTCTGGCGAAATCGATTTCAATTTGACGCCCTGCTGCATGGGCCAGTTGCTGCGTGACGGTGTCGAGCAGATGTTGCCATTTGCGGCCCAACACAAAGTGCAGTTTGTTCTTAACATTCCCCAGAACCAAGTTTGCACAAAAGTGGACCCACAGAGAACACAGCAGCTGATCGCAAATCTGCTTTCGAATGCGTGTAAGTATTCAGACGATGACAGCGAAGTGCATGTTCGCCTTGAAAGTATCAACGGACAGGCGCTGGTTTGCATCCTGAATAGCGGGCCCCCTATCCCGGATGAATTTAAATCCCGCATCTTCCGTCCATTTTCGCAGGCCGATGGATCCGATACCCGCGTCAAAGGCGGCACCGGTCTTGGACTAAAAATCTCTCGTGAAATTGTCGAAAGAATGGATGGCAAGATCGGCTTTCAAAGCACCGTTGGTTCACCGATCGTGTTTTGGTTTGCCGTGCCACTGGCAACGGCAGAGGCACCAGCCCTTCAAAAGACAAAGCCCCAGACAAAGAGGGCGATCAAACAGCTTCATGTTCTCCATGTAGAGGATGATACTGATTTTCTTGAAATCGTCAGGACAGGATTGGAAGGCAAAGCTGATGTAACATCTGTGCTCAGCTTGTCAGAGGCGAAACAGGCCATTCTAAGGGGCCGTTTCGATGTCGTTGTAATTGATTGGGAGCTCTCGGACGGGCATGCGCGCGAATTGCTGTCTGGGATAGAAAAACATCAACCACAGGCAAGGATCATCTCTCTGTCTGCCAAGGAAACAGGGTTTCGGGATATAAGAGTTGATCATGAGATCGTTAAATCCCGAACGGACCTAAGCGAAATAGTCTCCAAAGTTGTAGAGATATCAAAGCTGGCGTCTTAAAGAATATCGGTGACAGGCGAACCGTGTCACAAAAAAAACCAATCGCATCAAATTATTAACATATTTGACGCCTACTAAATGTAACGACGCAGAAGGTTGCTCAACTTGATGTTTTATGAAGTTCAGAGCGCACGATTTAAAGCGGGTCACGCCGGAAGGAAGAATCTTGGAACAAACGTCCGAAAACACCAAGTCGCCTGATTTGGCGCCTCGTTTCCAGGATTTTGATCTTCTTGCGGATGCTGTTGTTGTATTCAACGCATCCTCAGGACGTGTGGCGCATATAAACGCCGCAGCACGCACGCTCACGACACAATCTGCGGCCCTGAACCAGTCGCTTACAACAGTGCAGGACTGGACCGGAAAATCGCCGAACTTTTTTCGGCCAGGTGGTCATGCGGACACATCTGAACCACAGGCTTGCTTTCGACTTGAAACATTGCTCGCCGACTGCTTGTTCGAGGTGCACGTGAAACTGCACCAAGCGGCAGATCAACAGGATTATCTGACTGCTGTTTTCCGTGACATTGCAGAGCGATCAGAATCCGAACGGATGACCAAGGAATTGGTGTCGACGATCAGCCATGAACTACGTTCGCCGATGACCGCAATCAAAGGTGCGATGGGGCTCATTGTTTCTGGTGCCG
>Ga0209345_10001584_pt1 | contig 26844 bp, 23 predicted proteins | sample Cruoilmetagenom7_FD_187294 | JGI IMG/M metagenome (GOLD analysis project Ga0209345, IMG submission 187294) | Oil polluted marine microbial communities from Coal Oil Point, Santa Barbara, California, USA - Sample 7 (SPAdes) (version 2) | ecosystem: Environmental > Aquatic > Marine > Oil seeps ...
CACGCAGGTTCAGGGTGGTGTGAATGCCCGCCACAAAGGCAACCCCGCGCTGGACACCGCCGACTGGAGTGACACATCAGGTCCCGGCAACATGCGGGTAGATTATGTTCTGCCGTCCGTCGATCTGGAAATCGCCGCCTCAGGTGTGTTTTGGCCCAAAGCTGACAATCCCGACGCTGCCCTGTTAAGCGTGGGCGGCACCCCTGCCTCGCGTCACCACCTTGTCTGGGTTGATGTGATCCCCCAACGCTAGGGGCAATGCTTCGGCCAGCGGGGTCATTTTGAAATCAGGCAAAAGGGCTGTGAATTTCTTCCCGTCAATCTGGTGGGGCTTGTTCCACAGATAGCGCATTTCCAAAAGATGGCGCGCCATCGGCCAGAACGGGCGGACAATTTGCAATGGCAGCCAATTCATTTTTTTCAGCCGGACGGGTTGGTCCAAACAGGTGCCAATCGCTGCGCATAATTCATTGCCGGTCAGGGTGAACCCCTGACATGGAACATCGGCAAATGCGGGTAAATCGGCACGGATTTCTGCCAACTCGACGGCCGCCTTGGTCAAGTCGGGCAACCAGGCCCACGCATGCGCAACGTCCGGATTGCCCGGATAAATAAATTGCCCCTTGCCCAGTTTTGGGATCATCATCATGTCAAACCAGTTGCCCGACGCCTCGGTGTCAATAAAGTCCCCTGCCCGCAGAATGATCGTGCGCACACCCGAGACCCGATACGCGGCCTCCATTTCAATGCGGATACGCCCCAGCGGGTTGGTCGCGCCGTGCAGCACATCGGCAGCATATTTGGCTGGTGCATCAATGCCGTAATTATAGACATTGCCCGGAATGATCACGGTTGCACCACTGAATTTGGCAGCGTCAATCACTTGTGCCGTCAATTTGGGCACCTGCGTGGCCCAATCAGGATAGGCCGGATTCCATGCGTTGACGATCACATCCACACCTGTAGCGGCATCCCGCAGGTCGCCGCTGGCCCGGTCAAACAGGCGCACCTCCCAACCACGAGATTTGAACGCCGCAGTTGCATGGCGGCCAAACCGGCCACTTGCCCCAAGGATCAATACAGTTTTCGACATCTGGTTATTCCTTTATTGAACATTATCCTGACCATCGCCCATTCGTGAACTTATATAAATTGCCAAAATTTGCAGATCATGTATTCATTACTGAATGGATAATGCATTCGCCTCACTTGACTGGTCCCTGCTGCAATCCTTCCTTGCGGTGGCGGAAGAAGGCTCGCTTTCAGGGGCAGCGCGCAAACTGGGGGCCAGTCAGCCCACGCTTGGCCGCCAGATCAAACAGGTCGAGGATCAGCTGGGTGTCACCCTATTCCACCGCCAACCGCGCGGGCTTGCAATCACCGATATCGGCGCCGAACTGTTGACGCCCGCGCGAGCAATGCGGGATGCGGCGATGCAGGTGTCTCTCACGGCTGCGGGGCAGGAACAGCAAACCTCCGGCACTGTGCGCATCACCGCCAGCATCTTTGTTGCGCATTTCATATTGCCACCGATCATCGCCAAAATCCGCCGCAAGCATCCGGAAATCAGCATTGACCTGCTGCCCAATGATGCCAGCGAAAACCTGTTGTTTCGAGAAGCCGACATCGCGCTTCGGATGTATCGCCCGACCCAGCTGGATGTGATCACCCGTCATCTGTGCGATCTGCCGCTGGGGATGTTTGCCTCGGTTGAATACCTGAACCGCAAGGGGCGTCCACAAACCATCGAGGACATCCTGAAGGGGCATGATCTGGTTGGTTATGATCGGGACGAGCAAATCCTGCGCGGCATGCGCCAGATCGGACTGGACGCGAAACGCGACTGGTTCCAGACCCGCTGCGATGAAAGCGTGATTTACTGGGAACTGGTCCGGATGGGCTGCGGCATCGGGTTTTCGCAAGCCCATATTGGCCGCAATGAGCCATGTGTTGAGCAAATCCTGCATGAAGTGCCAATCCCGCCCCTGCCCGTCTGGCTAACCGCCCATCAGGCCATGCAACAGACGCCGCGTATTAGACGGGTTTGGGACATGTTGGCGAACGAAATTCCGAGCTTCGTTTCTTGACCAAAGGCGGTCAAAAGGTTAGGCGGTATCAACCCAAATTCATCAAGGACGCATATAATATGAGCACCCCTTCTCTCCTTATTCTCGCCGGAGACGGTATTGGCCCCGAAGTTATGGTCGAAGTAAGAAAAGTCATCGACTGGTTTGGCGCAAAACGCAGTCTGAAAATCAACGTTACCGAAGATCTTGTTGGCGGTGCGGCTTATGACAAACATGGCGTGCCATTGACCGACGAAACCATGGCCCATGCCCAAGAAGTCGATGCTGTTTTGCTCGGCGCTGTCGGTGGCCCTGCCTATGACGATCTGGACTTTTCGGTCAAACCCGAACGCGGCTTGTTGCGCCTTCGCAAGGAAATGGATCTCTTTGCCAACCTGCGCCCGGCCCAGTGTTTTGACGCGCTGGCTGACTTCTCGTCATTGAAACCCGAGATCGTTTCGGGGCTCGACATCATGATCGTGCGCGAGTTGACCTCGGGTGTTTATTTCGGCGAACCGCGTGGCATCATGGATGACAACGAGGGTGGGCGCGTTGGTGTCAATACCCAGCGCTACACCACCGATGAAATCCGCCGCGTGGCGCGTTCAGCGTTCGAGCTGGCCAAAAAACGCAACAACCGCGTGTGTTCAATGGAAAAAGCCAACGTGATGGAAAGCGGCATCTTGTGGCGCGAAGAAGTGCAGTGGGTGCATGACAACGAATACCCTGAAGTCGAACTGACGCATATGTATGCCGACAATGGCGGCATGCAGTTGGTGCGCGCCCCGAAACAGTTTGACGTGATCGTCACCGATAACCTGTTTGGTGATATGCTGTCGGACGTGGCGGCGATGCTGACCGGATCACTGGGCATGTTGCCATCCGCCAGCTTGGGCGTACCAATGGCCAACGGTCGGCCCAAAGCCATGTATGAACCCGTGCACGGCTCGGCCCCTGATATTACCGGTCAAGCCAAGGCCAACCCTTGCGCCTGTATCCTCAGCTTTGCGATGGCGCTGCGCTATTCTTATGACATGGGTGCCGAGGCGGATCGTCTGGAAGCCGCCGTTGAAAGCGTGCTGGCCGACGGCGTGCGCACTGCTGATTTGATGCAGGCAGGCGATGCGGTTCCGGCCACCACCAGCGAAATGGGTGATGCAGTGATCGCGGCGCTGGACGCGAGTCTTTGAGGTTAAGGATTATTGGCCGCCGTACTTTGACCAATAATCCTTAAACCACTGAACCGGCCCACGGCCAATATGTGGAAATACGCCCCAGATTTTGGTTTTGATCAGATCAATCGGCCGAGGGTCGCCATGAAATGCAACTATCTTTGTAGTTGAGGCTGGCCTCTTTGGAGGTATGAGGAGATTTACAGAAAGCGAATGCCGTAGGTGATATTTAAAACTGTGAACCCACTCGAGGGGCCAAAATTCAATTTCTTCGATCTCGTTTTGCACATAAACCTGTTCGATAACGTCCCGTTCAACAAATCCATCACAATCGGTTTGGAATTTTTTCAGAATGTCGGCATGTGCGCCCAACTCAAAGGCAAATATGCCGGTGCCCAATAGTGGTGGGTTACCCGTTGTGCTGAATTTCCAGTTCTCGCCCGTGTCGATCCCGACAAAACTGCCTGGGTATTCAAACATTTCATCCAATGGCCCCGTGATCATCGTGTCCATATCAATAAACAAGGCGCGGCCTTTCAGCCCATACAGATCAGCCGAGAAAACAGATAGCTTCGGCCAAGCCCCATGCTTCCAATGGCTTTCTGACAGCCCGATTTCAGGTATTGGGAAATGCTCCACCCCATCGCAAAAACCCTCGGCGTTATCGGTCAGGCAAACGAACCTAAATGGGCCCTTAAGATTTGCACAAACCGCATGGTAGAGCACATTCACATAATCTGCTGAATAAAGGTCGCCCCATTTCATACATAACACGACCCGTTCCATAACACCTCCTTAGGAAAATCCGAACGTATTTGCAGATATTACTTAAGTCCAGCAGATACAGCCCGTGAAATTAGGGTTGATCAATTCTTACCGCGTAATCCTCGCGGCTTGAGTATTGATATTGGCCATCTTGCGCTTACCGGTGTGCTTGACCCAATTCAAATTTGCCACAAAACTATATCTCGAAAGACGTACGTGGCTCGGGGTTGGGTTATTTCAAGTATATCGAAAGCGATAATCTATAGACACGGCCCCATCCATGCAGTACGCCACCTGCCGCTGATCAGCACTGTCTGCGGGTGGTGTCACGGTGGCTGCAGCAGCCCTAGCCCTTGGTACCAATCGAAAGCGGCTGCATGGCGCACAAAATCATTAGGTAGGAGCGATTTTCAAGCCGTTCCACCCTTGCCAGCGTGTCGGCCTTGGACGGCTTGCGTCCGGTGAACAACGTCAGCAGCGTCCGCATCAGCCGCCGTGGGCGTCGACCCAGCCGACCCAGCCAGCCCTTTTCGCGTAATTCGTAGAAATGCCTGTAACCCAGGCCCCGCAACACCCGCAGGGACGCCGTTTCGCCGTTCTCGACATCTTCGCTCAGCACCTCCAACGCGATCAGCGGCCCATGGCGGCGGATCGTGTCGGCCGCGCCTTCCAGTGCCTGCGCCTCGTGCCCCTCGACATCCACCTTCATGAAGGTGACAGGCCCTCCCCCTTGCACCTCGGCTAAGTCGTCGATCCGCTCAACGCGGAAATCCACCCTTGCCATGCCCGCTATCCCGTCGCGCCCGATACCGGTCGCGGCCATGTTCTGCGGATCCTGCCCGACCGAGACCACCCCGGGACCGGACGAGGCACCCAGATTCAGCACGGTCACATTCGGCACTAGCTCGGCGTTCAGGGCCAGAAGGCGGAAGGTGCGCGGATGCGGCTCGAAGCCGATCACGCTGGCGAAGTGAGGTGCGAAGGCAAGGCTGTGGTTGCCGATGTTGGCGCCCACGTCCAAGCAGACCCCACCCTTGGGCAGTTGAGGAAAGACGTGGCGGATCAGAAAATCTAGCTCGTCTTTCTCGTAGCGGCCATCCATGTGGATGAAATGGGTGATCAGGTCGAACGAGAAACAGGCGACCTGCGGATATTGCGCCAAGTGTTGACGGTTCAACCGCGTCAGGTGGCGACGGGTGATGTGATGTGCGATTTGGTAGATCATGCTCCCGCCCCCGCCGTTTCTGCTAGCTGATCGATGCGCCACAGCCCCAGCATCTTGTCCGGTGCCTGGCCTTTCAGATGCGCTTGACCCTCGGCAATAAGCCGATCGGGGGCAGGCAAGGCGAAGGGCGGTTTAGTCAGGTTCACCGCGCGCCACTGGCCGGTGGCAATGTCTTCGTTGTTGCCTGTCTCGGGGAAGGTGGTGGTCAAGAGCCAAGTCGACCCCGAGGCGCGAATATTCTTCAGCGCTGCGGCAATATGGGCATTCGACAGGTGCACCAGGCAATCACGCACCAAGACCACGTCGGCTTTCATCACGGGACCTTCGATCAAGTCGATCACCTGAAACTTCACGTTGTCGCTGGCGTGGCGGACACGATTCACCTCAATTAACTCAGGTACGATATCACCGCCCAGATAGTGGACGCCCGTCAGGTTCACGTGTTGCATCCAGTGGAAGTCGCCGCAGGGCACGTCCAGAAGGCTAGTCGCGCCCAAGTCGCGTAGCAGAGTCGGAATGACCGAGCGTAACTTCTCGGTCGCCTCAAGGTTTGACCCTTTGCCCGACAGGCTTTCTGCGTCTCCCCACTTGTTGCTGCGAACATAGCCGGTAAAGATTTCGGCAGGCGTACGATGGGACAACCGGCGGTGGCGCAGGGTTTCCTTTAGTCTCGAGAAAAAACCGATTGTGCTCATCCTTTTTTCAACTAACAAGCGGCAGGCGCTGTGCAGTAAGTTCACGTAGCCGTGCCGCGAAAGACATTCTCCACTTCATGCAAACAACAATCCGGCCCTGCCCCACGTGATGCTCACTATTCCTGCTTTGCACCGTTACTAGAAAACCTTGCGTTGTCTGTCCATAGTACATGGGCCCCATTGAACCGACATTCCAGAATCTATAACGTGGTTGGCGTTAGCTTGGCAATAGAACGGCGTTCGACCAGGCCATTTTCCGGCGTGGCGTAACCGTCGCGACATCCACGGCTCACACCTAGTGGGGTTTCCTGTGTCAGCGGGCGGAATTGCTTGGTTTTTGGTCCAATGGAGGCCCCAACGCACAGACCTGTCAAACCGCGTTCAGTGGATTTGTTTTTTTATCCGAGGATTAGATCATGCCCATCGCAATCGTCGCCAGCCAAACCGGTGGCCCCGAGGTTTTATACCGGATTGACCTGCGCACCCCGCGCCCCTCAGCGGGCCAAGTGTTAGTGCGCCACGCGGCCATCGGGGTCAATTTCCACGACATTTATGTGCGCAGCGGCCTCTATCCGTGGCCGGTTGATAGCGACCTTGTCCTTGGCAGCGAAGCGGCAGGCGAGGTTGTCGCACTGGGCGATGGTGTCACCGGTTTTGCGGTTGGGGATCGCGTGGTCTATACCATTCCGAACGGGGCCTATGTGTCCGAACGGCTGATTGAGCCGCAGCATCTGGTAAAGCTGCCAGACGGGGTTAGCGCTGAAGTGGCTGCGGCGGCGATGCTAAAGGGGCTGACCGCGCATTACCTACTGCACCGATCATTCAAAGTGCAAAAGGGCCAAACGGTTTTGTTTCACGCTGCCGCCGGCGGTGTCGGACTGATCGCCGGACAATGGCTGGCCTCGATGGGTGTCACCGTGATTGGCACAGCAGGCGGGCCGGAAAAATGTGCGCTGGCCGCACAGCACGGTTACGCGCATATGATCGACTATAAATCCGAGGACTTTGTGACCCGCGTGGCGGAAATTACAGGTGGCACAGGGGTGGACGCGGTTTACGACAGCATCGGCAAAAACACCATCGCGGGCTCGCTCAAATGCTTGAAAATCTTCGGCACGCTGGTCAACTTTGGGCAGTCCTCAGGTCCGGCGCTTGATTTCAAACTGTCGGACCTTGCGGCGGGCTCGTTCAGCGTCACCCGACCAGTGTTGTTTCACTTCACAGCGGAACGTGACTATCTGCAAACGGCATCGGACGAGCTGTTTGAAATGGTCAAAAATGGCACATTAAAAATCAACGTCAATCAGCGTTACAATCTGGCAAATGCAGCCGATGCACACCGTGCGTTAGAGGCCCGACAGACAACCGGGTCAACGGTTTTGATCCCCTAGAATACGGAACCCCCGCATGGCGGTCGGGGGCGTTATTTGGGCCATAAAAAACGGCTGGCGGCTTTCAAAATCCGCCAGCCGTTTGTTTGTGTCTTGTGAGACTTGGTGTTTTAGATCGGTGCTGCCATATCAATGCCGGATATTTCAGCCCCTGCAACCAATGTTTGCACGAACGCATTTGCAGACGTTGCCCAGCTGGCTTTTTCCAGCATTTCGCTGATTTGTTCCTGCACACGTTCCAGCGGCAAAACATCACCAACCGCAATCGCGTCCAGCCGCAGGATGTGCATGCCATAGCGGGTTGGCACGGGGTCGGCACAGGTTTCCCCCGCCGCCAAAGCATCCATCGCCGCTTCAAACTCCGGCACCGTGTCGCCAGAAACCAGTTGGCCCAACTGCCCGCCCATATCGCGTGACGGACAATCGCTCAGCTCTTTTGCCAAATGGGCAAAATCCCTTGGCGAGGATTTCAAAGTGGCCAGTGCCGCAAGGGCTTTTTGGTTGGCTTCAAGCCGCGCGTCGGTATCGGATGGATCTGCCGCGAACAAGATGTGCGAGGGTTCATACAGGGTTGGGGCGCGGAACATGTCCGGCTTGGCCGCATAAACTGCCTCGATTTCACTCGCCGTTGGCACCTCGGGCGTCATCGCCAAATCCAGCACATCGCGGATCAGTGATTCATCCTCGGTTTCGAACTTGCCCGGTTCCAGCTCCATCGGATGCGGTTGCAAATCACGCTTGCGCGCCTCTTGCAGCAGCAATTCGCGGATCACCAAGGCCCGCGCGCCTGCCCGCCACGCCCAACCGGGTTTATCCTTGGGGGCGTTGTGGTTTTGCGCCTCTGCCGCGATATCCGCGGCAGAGATTTCTTGGCCGTTCACTGAAACATCGGGGAAGAATGGCTTACTCACTTTGAGCCCCCCCGACGTGAACGCACGATTTGATACCCTGTACGCAGTGGCGTGACGTAACGGATCGGCACCGACAGCATGTGAACCAGTCGTGTGAACGGGAACAGAACAAAGATCGTCAAGCCCAGCAATAGGTGGGTCTTAAAGATGATATGAACATCCGCGATATAGCTGGCAGCGTTGCTATCAAAAAAGAAAATGCCCTGTGCCCAACTCATGAACTTGGTCATCTCGTGACCATCCAGATGGCCCAGCGACAAAAAGATTGTCGAAAGACCAAGCAGCAGTTGCACCATCAACAAAACCAGAATGCCGGTGTCCGCAAAGCTGGAGTTCATCCGGATGCGCGGATCCGTCAGGCGACGATGTAGCAACATCCCCCCCCCGATCAGCATCAAGATACCGGCAGACCCGCCCGCAACGATGGCCAATATCTGTTTGGCCCCGTGGCTAATGCCCAATGCGTCAAACAAAGCAATCGGCGTTAGCAGACCAACCAGATGGCCACCAAAGATGACCAGGATGCCGATGTGAAACAACACCGACCCCATGATCAGCTGTTTGCGGCGCAGCAGTTGGGATGAGGAAGATTTCCATGTGAACGGGTCACGTTCAAATCGAATGACTGAACCCCAGAACAGGATTGTCAGTGCAATGTAGGGGTAGATTCCGAACAAAAAATTATGCATGTCTCTGTCTCCTATTCTGCCGCCGCGGGCGGTGTGGTGGGCGGTGCGTTGCGTGGCATATCCATTCCGGCGAGCATATCGCGCACCTGTGGACAACCAGCGTTTGGATCGGGGGCAAAAGTAACTTCACTTTCCTCCCAAACCTCGTCAAGCGCTTCCAGATCATCCGGATCATCTTCCTTGACTGCCAGCAATTCGGCGACCGCAGCCTGATCGGCTTCGGCTCCAGAAATTTGCAAGAGGGCAGCAAACACCGGCGCATAAATGCTTTCACGACGTGTGAGACGTGTTTGAAGCACTTCAAGTATATGCGCGGCATCTGCTAGCACCTCCCGCGCCTCGCCAAAGGGACGCATGGCGAGGAATTCCAACAGGACAGGGATGTGATCTGGTAGCTCGCTTGACGCGGGTTCAAATCCGGCCGCACGATAGTTTTCAACCAGATTGACCATCGCACCACCGCGATCACGGCTTTCGCCATGAACGTGCTCAAACAAATTCAAGCTGAGCGTGCGGGAGCGGTCAAACAACCCGACGTAAGTTTCCTGAAGTTCGTAGATATCGCCGGCGGCAATCTCGTCGATCAGAACGCTTATCGCTTTGACGGCCTTGGCATCCAGCAGGTCACCCTGCTGCAATGCTTCAACCAGTTCGGTTTTGGCCTGTTGCAACTCTGCTGTCGGATAGCTCAGCAGGGCCGATATTGCCTTTAAGGGCATATGCATCATAGCGCTCCTTTCGCGGCGGCGGGCATCGGCGGGATAGAGAAACCTTTGTCCTTTTTCTTGCCGCCAAACAGGCTGCCACCACCGCTACCGGTGGAGCATCCGTTGCCGTCGGTAAAGCCACAGCCGGTGCGGATATCCATGCCATCCTCGACTGTTTCACGGTGCGTTGTTGGCACCACAAAGCGGTCCTCGTAGTTGGCGATCGCCATGATGTGATACATGTCTTCGATCAATTCAGGTGTCATGCCAACACGTTCGGCAATACCCGCATCAATCACACCATCCACGGTTTTGCTCCGCATATAGGCGCGCATGGCCAGCATCCGTTCCAGCGCTGAAACCACAGGGGCCTCGTCGCCAGCCGTCAGCATATTGGCCAGATACCGCACAGGGATGCGCAGCGATTTTACATCCGGCATATCGCGGTCAATCCCGATGGCGCCTGCTTCGGCGGCATTCTGGATTGGCGACAATGGCGGGATATACCAAACCATCGGCAGGGTGCGATATTCAGGGTGCAGCGGGAATGCGATTTTCCAATCCATCGCCATTTTATAGACCGGCGATTTTTCCGCAGCATTTATCCATTCTTGTGGAACACCATCGGCAAGCGCCTGTGCCTGAACGGCTGGATCGTGCGGATCAAGAAACACATCAAGCTGCTCTTGGAACAGATCTTTTTCTGCTGGCGTATTGGCTGCTGCCTCGATCATATCGGCGTCATACAGCATCACACCCAAGTAACGGATGCGACCCACGCAGGTTTCCGAACAAACAGTTGGCATGCCCGATTCAATGCGCGGGTAACAGAATGTGCATTTCTCGGATTTGCCGCTTTCCCAGTTGTAGTAAACCTTTTTGTAGGGACAGCCCGACACACACATCCGCCAGCCTCGACATTTTTCTTGGTCGATCAAAACGATGCCGTCTTCTTCGCGTTTATAGATCGCGCCCGAGGGGCAAGAGGCCACACAAGTCGGGTTCAGGCAATGTTCGCAAAGCCGTGGCAAATACATCATAAATGTATTTTCGTATTCGCCATAGATTTCCTTTTGAATGCCCTCAAAGTTGTAATCCTTGGAGCGTTTGGAAAACTCGCCGCCCAGGATCTCTTCCCAGTTCGGACCGCCTACAATCTTCTCCATCCGCTCGCCAGTGATCACCGAACGCGGGCGGGCCGTTGGGAACGCCGTCATGTCGGGTGCTGATTTCAGATGGTCATAGTCAAAGGTGAACGGCTCGTAATAGTCGTCAATCTCGGGCAAATCAGGATTGCCAAAGATGTTGGACAGGATGCGCCATTTGCTGCCCTGTTTGGGGTGCAATTTGCCACGTTTTGAGCGCTGCCAGCCACCATTCCATTTGGCTTGGTTTTCCCAATCTTTGGGATAGCCAATGCCAGGTTTGGTTTCGACGTTGTTGAACCAGGCGTATTCAACGCCTTCGCGGCTGGTCCAGACGTTTTTACACGTTACCGAACAGGTGTGGCACCCGATACATTTATCAAGGTTCAACACCATGCCTATTTGTGCACGAATTTTCATTCTGCTGCCTCCGTTTTGCTGGCGGGAGTATCGAGCCAGTCGACCTTCCTCATCTTGCGGACAATCACGAATTCATCGCGGTTTGAACCGACCGTGCCATAATAGTTGAACCCGTAGGATTGCTGGGCATATCCGCCAATCATGTGGGTTGGCTTGACCGTGGTGCGGGTCACCGAGTTGTGGATACCGCCCCTGATACCTGTGGTTTCAGCGCCCGGCGTATTCACGATCTTTTCTTGAGCGTGATACATATAGATGGTGCCGGTTTTCATCCGCTGGCTCACAACAACCCGCGCCGTGAGCGCACCGTTGGCGTTGTAAACTTCAACCCAATCATTATCGATCAGACCTGCGGTTTTGGCGTCGTCCTCGGACAGCCACACAACAGGGCCACCGCGGTTTAGCGTCAGCATGTGAAGGTTATCCGAATAGGTCGAGTGGATGCCCCATTTCTGGTGCGGCGTGATAAAGTTCAGCACCACGTGCGGTTCACCCTCGTCAATGCTGATTTCGGGGTTCACCGTTTTCAGATCGACCGGTGGGCGGTAGGTACAGAACCCTTCGCCAAAGGCCAGCATCCACAGGTGATCTTGATAGAGCTGCTGACGACCTGTCAGTGTGCGCCACGGGATCAGCTCGTGAACGTTTGTGTAGCCCGCGTTATAGCTGACGTGCTCGCTCTCGATGCCCGACCATGTTGGGGACGAGATAATCTTGCGAGGTTGGGCCGCAATATCACGGAAGCGGATTTTTTCATCCTCTTTGGGCAAAGCCAAATGCGCGTGCTCGCGCCCCGTGGCTTTCTCCAGCTCATGCCATGCTTTCACAGCTACTTCACCGTTGGTTTCGGGTGCCAACATCAGGATCATTTCGCAGGCATCAATGGCGGTGTCCAGTTTGGGCAAGCCCTTGGACACGCCGTCTTCCAGAACCACACCGTTTAGATCACGCAGGTGTTGGACTTCGACTTTGGTATCCCAGCCGATGCCTTTACCGCCATTGCCCAGTTTGTCCATAAGCGGGCCAACCGAGGTGAACTTTTTGTAGATGTCTGCATAGTCCCGTTCGACCACGATATAGTTTGGCGCGGTTTTGCCGGGGATCAGATCGCATTCGCCTTTCTTCCAGTCCAAGACCGAATCCTGGGCCACTTCCATTGGGCTGTCGTGCTGCAAAGGCAGCTGCACAATGTCAGTTTCAACACCCAGTATTTCGGGGGCAATTTCGCTGACCTTTTTGGCAAGACCCTTGAAGATTTCCCAGTCCGAGCGGCTCTCATAGGCCGGATCAACCGCCGCTTGCAGCGGGTGGATGAACGGGTGCATGTCCGAGGTGTTCATGTCGTCTTTTTCGTACCAACTGGCGGTTGGCAACACGATGTCGGAATAAACAGCCGTGGTCGACATTCGGAAGTCGATTGTCACCAATAGGTCGAGTTTGCCCTCTGGGGCGTCCTCGTGCCATTTGACTTCTTTCGGCATCCGGCCACCTTCTTCACCCAGATCTTTGCCCAGAACACCGTGATCGGTGCCCAGCAAATGCCGGATGAAATATTCGTGGCCCTTACCAGACGCGCCCAACAGATTTGAGCGCCACACAAACAGGTTGCGCGGCCAGTTTTCTGGTGCATCCGGATCTTCGCAGGACATTTCCAACTTGCCGGATTTCAACTGCTCGGCCACGTATTCCACAATGGGTTTGCCAGCCTTCTTGGCGGCCTTACTGACCTCAAACGGGTTGGTTTTCAACTGCGGCGCAGATGGCAACCAGCCCATGCGTTCAGCGCGAACGTTATAGTCGATCAGGCTTGCATCCCAGTCGCCCTCGGGCGCTGTTGGTGAGATAATTTCGTCAACGCCAAGTTGCTCATAACGGTACTGATCCGTGTGGGCATACCATGCCGAGGTCGAGTTCATGTGCCGTGGTGGGCGCACCCAATCCAGCGCAAACGCCAGTGGGGTCCAACCGGTTTGAGGGCGCAGTTTTTCCTGCCCGACATAGTGGCTCCAACCACCACCCGATTGACCAACGCAACCACACATCACCAGCATATTGATGATGCCGCGATAGTTCATATCCATGTGATACCAGTGGTTCAGACCAGCCCCCAGAATAACCATCGATTTGCCTTGGGTTTTCTCGGCGTTGGTCGCGAACTCACGTGCGACGACTTCGATTTTTTCAGCCGGAACACCAGTGATTTTCTCGGCCCATGCAGGTGTGTAAGGGACGTCCTTGGAATAATCGTCAGTGACCCAATCACCACCCAAGCCACGGTCCAGACCGTAGTTTGCGCAGAACAGGTCGAACACGGTGGCAACCAGAATTTCCTTTTTGCCAACTTTGATGCGTTTGACCGGAACGTTTTTGGTCATCACATCAGGGTGTTCACATTTGACAAAGTTGTCCGTTGCCTGACCACCGAAATACGGGAAATCAACACCGACGACATCGTCGCGGTCTTCTTCCTGAACGAAGGACATCATCAGCTCAGTGTCTTTACCTTTGGCGCGTTCCTCGAGGTTCCACTCGCCATCTTCGCCCCAGCGATACCCGACTGTGCCGTTTGGTGAACACAGCGCCTTGGCTTTGCCATCCCATGCAACGGTTTTCCACTCGGGATTGTTCTTCTGACCCAATTTGCCTTGCAAATCATCGGCCCGCAGGAACCGGCCTGCAATCAGCTTGCCGTCTTTTTCGTCCAGACGCACCAGCATCGGGAAATCGGAATATTTGCGGGTGTAATCTTCAAAGTAATCAACCTGACGATCCAGGTGGAATTCGCGCAGGATAACATGGCCCATAGCCATCGAAAGCGCAGCATCGGTGCCGGCTTTTGGTGCCAACCAGATGTCGCCAAACTTGGCAGCCTCGGAATAGTCAGGGCTGATGACGGCAGATTTGGTGCCTTTATAGCGGACTTCGGTATAAAAGTGCGCGTCTGGCGTCCGTGTTTGTGGCACGTTGCTGCCCCACAACAACAGGTAGCCCGCGTTGTACCAGTCAGCTGATTCCGGAACATCAGTTTGCTCGCCCCATGTCATCGGGCTGGCAGGTGGCAGATCGCAATACCAATCATAGAACGACATACAGACGCCGCCCATCAAGGACAGATACCGCGAGCCAGCCGCATAAGACACCATCGACATCGCAGGGATCGGCGAGAAGCCGAAGACGCGGTCAGGACCGTATGTTTTGGCCGTATAGGCGTTGGCGGCGGCGATAATTTCGTTGGCCTCGTCCCATGTGGCGCGCACAAAGCCGCCTTTACCACGGGTCTTGACGTATGAGGCGCGCAGGATCGGATCCTCTTGCAGCGCTTTCCAGGCTGCCGTCGCGCTCATGGTAGAGCGTAATTTGCGATACCCGCGCATCAATTTGCCACGGATCAGCGGGTTTTTCACCCTGTTTGCAGAATACAAATACCAGCTGTAAGAGGCACCGCGCTGGCAACCACGTGGTTCGTGGTTCGGCATATCAGTCCGTGTGCGCGGGTAATCGGTTTGCTGGGTTTCCCAAGTAACGATACCGGATTTAACGTAGATTTTCCACGAGCACGATCCGGTGCAATTCACACCGTGGGTCGAACGGACAACTTTGTCGTGACGCCAGCGGTCGCGGTAAACGTCTTCCCATTCGCGGCTTTCATTGGTTGTTTCACCGTGGCCGTTGGAAAACGTGTCCAGTCGCTTGGACTGAAAGAAATTCAGGCGGTCGAGCAGATGGCTCATTGTTTTCTCTCCTGTTCAAAGGGAGCCCGCCCCGACCATTGCCGGGGCAGGCATTGTTCAGTTTATGGGTTCTTTACGTATGCGCCTGGGCGCAGGTAGAACCACCAGTTGATCACGATACAGACCGCATAGAATATTGCGAAACCATAGAGCGCATATTCCGGATGGCCTGCCTTTAGCTGTTCACCAAATACTTTGGGGATGATGAAGGCGCCATAAGCGGCCACCGCTGCTGTCCAACCCAAAGCTGGGCCGGCTTGTTCTTTATCGAACACAACAGCAATGGTGCGGAAGGTCGAGCCGTTTCCGATACCGGTTGCAGCAAACAAGACCAAGAACAGGATCATGAAGGGAACAAAGAAGTCCTGCGGTGTGGCTGACATATAGGCTTGCTGAATGTAGTAAGCGACGCCCAATGCCGATGCGACCATGACGATCGAAACGATCATTGTCACTTTAGCACCACCCATTTTGTCCGAGATCATGCCACCAATAGGCCGGATCAACGCACCAATGAATGGACCCATCCACGCATACATCAGGGCAGAAGGCCCATCAGGGTTTGCTGTGCCGTGGGTCATCAGACCGTCAACCATCAGGTGTTGGAAGCCGAACACAACTTTGATTGTCAGACCGAAAGCCGCCGCATAACCGATGAACGAACCAAAGGTCATGGTGTAGATCACAGTCATCGCCCATGTGTGTTTGTTGCCAAAGATCTTGTATTGACGCGACAGGTTTTGCCCAACCGCACCGGGGATCATTTTCAGCAAGAAAACAGTTAGAACGATCACGATAGGCAGAACAATCCATTTGGATACACCCATGCCAGACACAGGCAAGCCACCAGGAGTTTCTGGCAAAAGCAGCCACAGACCGAAGGCAGCCGTTACAAAACCGACCATCAACATGCCGATGATTGTGACAAAAGCACCAATCGGATTTGGAATGTTGGGGGATACGTGTTCGTCACGGATGTTGTTCATCCCGAACCAGCCCAGAATGGCCAGAGGCACCAGCGCGATCAGCCACACAAATCCAGCGTTTTGGATGTATGTTTCTGTGCCCGCCGGAATTTTGCCGATCAAAGTACCCGAGGTGTTCACCAATGTGCGCGACGTGCCACCGAACAGACCGAATGTCATCACCAGTGGGATAACGATCTGCATGGTTGTCACACCAAAGTTGCCCAAACCCGCGTTCATACCCAGCGCGTAGCCTTGCACTTTTTTAGGGTAGAAAAAGCTGATGTTGGACATGGAGGATGAGAAGTTACCGCCGCCGATACCCGACAGGAACGCCAGAATCTGGAATTTCCAGAGTGGCGTGTTGGGGTCTTGCAGCGCGTAACCGGCACCAATGGCGGGGATCATCAAGAGGGCGGTGGTGAAAAAGATCGTATTTCGACCACCCGCTATTCGGATAAAGAAGGTCGACGGAATACGAAGTGTCGCACCGGTCAGACCGGCAATCGCGCCCAATGTAAACAGTTGTGATTTTTCAAAGGCAAAACCAAGGTTGATCATCTGAACGGTGATGATGCCCCAGTACAGCCATACGGCAAACCCGACCAGCAAGCTGGGGATCGAAATCCACAGGTTGCGCGTTGCGATGGACTTCCCGGTCGAGGCCCAATAGCCCTCGTCCTCGATGTCCCAGTTTCTAATATCTTGTCCCACTTTATCCCTCCTTGGGTAAGCTTTGCGGCGGGCCATTTGCGGCCCGCCATTCGTTGCTATGTGTTAACTTTTGGTTTTGGTTTTGATTTTATCGTCATGTGTGCGGTTGTATTCTTCCACAACCTTGACCGAATGGAGCAGGGCTGCATTTGCTTCGTCTGCACGATGCTGCAAAATATCCATGTTGGCGGATTCAAACAGCGCCTTCTCCTCGGCCTCTTTCTCAGGCGAGAACCGGATGAACAGCGCTAGAAACGCAACACCAGTGACGATCATGCCGATGGTAAAATAGGCCTCGTCCCAATTGCTGTTGTAGGCTTCGCTTTTCAGCAGGAACCCACCCAGAACGGCACCAGCGTTACCGCCAGCCCCCACCACACCGGCAACCGCGCCAAGTGCTTTTTTGTTCACAAACGGCACCACCGAATAAGTCGCCCCCTCGGACATCTGCGTAAACAGCGAGAAGATGATCAATGTCGGAATGGCCAGCATCAGGATTGGCATCTGACTGAACACCATCAACGCAAGGCCTTCGCCCAAAAGCACGATGAACAGCCAAGTTGTGCGGCCTCTCAGGCCCCATAGGGATGCAAAGTTATCGCCAAAGATACCGCCCAATGTACGGGCGAAAATGTTCATCAGACCAAACAAGCCCGCGATCATGCCCGCCGTGACCGCAGCTTCGGCCAATGGCTTGCCGTCGAAGTAATCAAAATAGTCGACGAAATACAGCGCGATGGACCCGTTCACCAGCAACTCAATGCCGAAACATGCGCCGTAAATGATGAACATCAGCCAAACGCGGTAGTCGGCCATGGCCTGAAAATACGCACCTGTCACCTTGTCTTTGGAGGGCAACATACCTTTTTCGCGCAACTCCTTGTAGTTGCCGTCAGGCGCATCCTGCGTCAGGAAGAAATAAGCAATCCCGATCCCGAATGTGATGGCCCCGACCAGCACCATAGAGGCGCGCCACGCTTGGGCGTCGGTAAAGCTGAAACCAACAATGAAACCTGTGAAAATCAGCGGCATCACGATCTGCGTTACACCGCCGCCCAGGTTGCCCCAGCCAGCTGATGTCGCATTCGCTGTGCCAACCACGTTGGGCGCGAACATGACCGATGTGTGGTACTGGGTAATCACAAAGGACGCCCCGATCACCCCGATGGCCAAACGGAACAGCAGGAACGACGTAAAATCATCCGCCAGCCCGATGCCGGCAACAGGCAATGAGCCCAGAACCAGTAGCCATGTATAGGCAAGGCGCGGACCGATCCGGTCACATAACCAGCCAATAAACAACCGCGCAAAGATGGTCACCGCAACTGATGCGATGATGGTCCAGCCGACCTGTGATTTCGTCAGACCCAGTTCTTCGCGCACAATGATCATCATCGGCGCGATGCCGAACCAAGCAAAGAAGCATGCAAAAAAGGCAAACCACGTCATGTGGAATGTCCTGATCTGCACCATATTCACCTTGAAGAAATTCCCCCAGAGGCTTGTTGCTTTGTTTTGTAGTTCCATTATTTTCGTCCCCTTCTGGCAGGGACACAATGCTATTTGCATAAAACTCAAGCCGAGCCCCCAATTGAAACTTGGATAGCTACATCAACACAGCGGTAAGTTGATGTAGATCAATTAGGCCATTTTTTTCTTTAATATGAATATGTTAATAACATATGTTGCACATGCCACTGCAATGTTTCTTTTTGGGGCTACACAATCTACTCTCCAACTCTTGACATTTTCCATGTTTTTGATTGATATATGTCAATCGCCAGCCAGTGAGAATCGCCATGCGTATCACCGACATTCCCGCAATTCGCAGCCTTCCATTGTTCAAGGAAATGACTGACGACAGCTTTGCCGAGCTGGTGCGCGGTGCCTATGTGCAGAACTTCCCGCCCAGCATGGAATTGATCACCGAGGGCGACCCCTGTGATTTCTTGCACATCGTTGTGGATGGCAGTGTCGAATTGCTGGCCAACTGGGGCGGGCGTGAAACCACCATGACAATCCTGCGCGAGGGGGCCACCTTTATTCTGGCCGCCGCCATTCGTGACGCGCCGAACCTGATGTCGGGCCGCACGCTTGAGCGATCCCGCATCATCATGCTGCCCGCCGAGGACGTGCGGCAGGTGTTTGAAAAAGACCACGCTTTTGCCCGCGCTGTGGTGATGGAACTGGCCTATTGCTATCGTGGCGTAATCAAAAGCGTGAAGGGGCTCAAACTGCGCACCTCGATTGAGCGGCTGGCGAATTACCTGCTGAAATGGCAAGCAAAGAGCGGCGGCGGCGACACCTTCACCCTAACGATCGAAAAACGCCGCCTGGCTTCGATATTGGGGATGACGCCGGAAAACCTGTCACGGGCAATCAAATCCCTGCGCCCCTACGGCGTTATCATCGACGGGCAGGTCGTCCAGATCACCCAACCTGATAATCTGAACCGATTGGCCAAACCAACCCCGCTGATTGACGATCCCAGAAGTTAGGGCAGAATTCCCAAAAGCGGTCATCCGGCTGAAATTCGTCATATGTCAGGAATGAGCCCAACTTGACCGATGCTGCAGCTTGCATGAGCGGCCGCTATGGTGGTTTTTTTGTTTCCACCGGACTGCCGCCCAACAAAAACGACAAATCAGCAAGGGTTTACTTACAAGATTATCTACCCGAAGAGGCAGGCTTCACCCCAACCAAAGGGGACTGCGCCATCCAGTCCCGCGCTGTATTTATCAGGTGCCTTGGCCCGTCCAAAAAGACCGCATTGGTTTCAACCGCCTCGCGTAGGCCCACATCCCCCAACCAAAGCGCTACCAAGTTCGCGAGCGTAGCCGTGAGGTAGACGTCAACCTCATGGCCCGGGTTTGTGGGGCACAGATCAACGGCGTCGCCATTCGCAATCACCCACCATGCATTGAGATCGGTACGATCGGAAATTTGCACAAGGATCACTGTTTCGCCGTCCGGCAAGCCTTCGACATTCAACGTTCTATGGAAGTCCCACATGAATCCGCCAACATCGCAATCTTGCGCTGCAATACTGCGTTTGCGCCACCGCATTCCCCAAACGGCCATATTTTCGACGATAGGCCCTAGTTCTCGACCCGAACGCGTCAGTTTGTAGTCAGCCGCTTGGCCGGTCGGAGCCGATTTGCGGATAATGATCTCCGCCGCTTCCAGTGTTTTGAGCCGCTTGCTAAGGATTGACGGCGACATGCGCGGGATCGCTTTTTGAAACCCGCCAAACCGCGTCGTGCCCAAAAACATCTCTCGTAACAAAAGCAGGGTCCACTTGTCGCCCAATATATCGGCAGATGCCATCGCGGGGCACAAACTGCCCGATATGTTTTTTGTGTCGCTGTCCATCGGCCAAGCATACAGCGCCAATACCTAGGTGACTACTACGGATAATGTAGTGGTTTAGTACGGATTGCGAAGTATCCCCCTACACACGACGCGCGCACCATATGGCCAAGTCCGGTTTTTCGGGTGATTTCTTAATGAAAGGGGTTTGGCATGGGCCGCCTAGTTACATTTATCTACGGTGTCGCCGTCTACGTCCTTTTTCTGGTGACGTTCCTTTATTCCATTGGGTTTGTCGGGAATGTGCTGGTTCCAAAATCCATTGATTCCGGTGTGCAGGGGCCAATTGGTGTTTCGTTTGTGGTCAATCTGGTGCTGCTGTCCGTCTTTGCGCTTCAGCACAGCATCATGGCGCGTCCCGCCTTTAAACGCATCTGGACTAAAGTCATTCCCAAAGCTGGCGAACGCAGCACGTATATATTGATGACATGCGGTACACTGATCCTGATTTTTGTGTTCTGGCAACCGCTTCCGGCAACCATATGGGACGTCAGCAACACGGTTCTTGGCACCGCGTTGACCGCGCTGTTTTGGCTCGGTTGGTTGGTCGTTTTAGCCTCAACTTTCATGATTGATCACTTTGACCTGTTTGGCCTTAAGCAAGTATATGCGAACCTAAAAAACCGCCAAGCAACACAATTGGGGTTTATAAAGATTGGTCTGTATCGACTGGTGCGCCATCCCATTATGACTGGGTTTTTGATTGCCTTTTGGGCTGCGCCGACCATGAGTGTGGGGCATTTGTTGTTCGCATTGGTGACCACAGCTTACATTGTCATCGCAGTGCTACGTCTCGAAGAAAAGGACCTGATTGCCCAGATTGGTGATGACTACATCACGTATCAGGGCGAGGTTCCTGCGTTTATTCCCAAGCTTCGGGCGGTGGCGGTAAAATGACACTGGACCCCAAACACATGCACCATATTCAGTCGTTCACAGGTGCAGGGCCGCTCGGTATTCTCGAAAGGCAAATGCCCCTGCGCACGCGTTATCAAAGTTCTCCCGACGCGGCGTGGGTGCATGATCATGCAAGGACTGTCGATGCCCAAGTTCCCGCAAACCATCCGATCCATGCGCATGTTGTTTGTGGCGAAGGCATCCCGTTGGATATCCCTGTATCCGTCCACAAAGCCGTCGGAGGCGAAAGCGATTTTCCATGTCCGGGCGAAATTCTGGCCGCAGCCTTGGCCAGTTGCTTTGATACGGCTATCCGCATGATAGCTAATCTAAAGGGGATAAGGTTGAGCCACCTTGAAGTACAGGTCAGCTTTGGAGCCGACGTCCGTGGAACTTTGATGACAGGCGAAAATGTGCTTGTCGGATTTCAAACTGCCCACATGAAGGTCGATCTGAAAACGGAGTGTGGCTTGTCACAGTCGCATCTGAACGCGCTGATTGATGCGGCAGAGCGAAGTTGTGTTATTCTGCAAACTTTGCGAGCTCCGCCAACTGTGCAGATTGAGCGCAGCTTTAGTGATCTTGGCAATCCAAGGTCGGCCTGTGAATAGGTGACTAGCGGACTTTTGAATTTGATAGTTGAACGGCAACTTTGTCCGCATTGCCGACCTACGGTCTCCTATTGCCTTTGCACAGCAAAGGCAGCGCCCGGCCCTCTCCCATGGGAAGGGCGCTTTGCACCCACCCCGAGGTCCATGCGCGGCGTGTGATTGGCAAATCCACCTTGCCCCCATCGCCGTCTTCCGAGGTAATAATTAGGAAGGTTTGCTTCCAAAATGCGAATCTATTTGCCCACAATGCCAACAACTGTGAGCCACTCCAAACCTACAACGCCTCTCCGCCCGGCCCACGATCCTCCGGCCCCTCCAGCACCCGCGCCAATCGCAGTTCGGCATAGGTGCGCAACACCTGATTGATCAGCGCCTGATAGCCGCGCCCCTTGGTGCGGAAAAACTTGGCCACCGGCTCGTCCAACAGCAGTGTCACCCGTTGCTTTTTTGGCTCGCAATGGAATGCCTCTTCCAGCATCTCCCATTCCTTGGGCGTGTGCAGCGACATGATTTCTTCGCCATACACCGTCATGTGCAACCGCATCAGTGTATCTTTTGCCGACTGTAGATAGCGCAAATCATTCTTGGTGGGCTTACGATCTTCTGCGTGTCTGATCGGTCGTACTTCTGGGGCAGGTTCATAGTCGCTCATATCGGGCCTCACTCATTGCAAAGCCCGATACTGCCCGACACCCGTTAACAGCCGGGAAAACCACCGTTCGCCGTTCATATTGAATTCATATGCGAGTCATATGCAATTCATATAGCTGATTTGCGGCTTTCATCCAGATAGATTTCGCGCAGACGTTTGGCCACCGGACCCGGTTTGCCGTCGCCCATTTGCACCCCGTCAATCTCGACCACAGGCATTACGAATGCACTGGCGGATGTGGTAAACGCCTCATCCGCGCCTTGGGCTTCTTCAATCGAAAAACTGCGTTCCTCGACTTCCATCTGCGCCTCTTTGGCGAACCGCAAAACGGCGGCGCGGGTGATGCCGTGCAGGATGTCGCTTGACAATTGCCGTGTGATGATTTTGCCGCCCTTGACGATATAGGCGTTGTTCGAGGTGCCCTCGGTCACCTTGCCATCCTCAACCAGCCACGCATCATCGCAACCGGCTTTTTTGGCCATCATTTTGGCCATCGACGGGTACAGCAATTGCACCGTTTTGATGTCGCGACGATGCCAGCGGATGTCCTCAACGGCGATCACCTTGGTGCCGCGTTTCGAGACCTCGGAGTCAGCTAAATTAGGCATATTTTGCGTGAACATGACGATGGTCGAGGGGGTTTTCTCAGGGTCAGGAAACATGAAATCCCGATCGCCTGCCGACCCGCGGGTGATCTGCAAATAGATCATCCCCTGATCAATTCCGTTCAGCCGCACCAACTCGCGGTGGACCTCTAACAGATCGTCCATCTCAATCGGGCTGGCCATATCCAGCTCGCTCAAAGAGCGTTTCAACCGCACCGCATGACCGTCAAAATCAATCAGCTTGCCGTCCAGCACCGAGGTGACCTCATAGATGCCATCAGCCATCAAAAACCCGCGATCAAAGATCGAAACTGTGGCCTCGGCCTCGGGCATATATGCGCCGTTCACGAATACTGTTCTGCTCATGGTCTGTCTCCTGTTAACCCCAAAGGGCGCTGCTGGGTGGGTATACTCCAGCATCGTCAAATTTCAATGGCACATCACGGTCCTCTGCCAACAGCAATGGCCCGTCAAGGTCTGTATAGGCCACACCCTGCGCAATCAAGGTGGCTGGGGCCATTGCCAGTGACGATCCTACCATGCAGCCCACCATAATGCCGTATCCTTGGGCCTCGGCGGCTATGCGCAATCTGACCGCTTCGGTCAGCCCGCCGGTCTTGTCCAGCTTGATGTTAACGATGTCATACTTACCTTTCAGGTGCAGTAAGCTGCTGCAATCATGGCAACTTTCATCTGCACAGACCGGCACCGGGCGCTCCATGCCGATCAGCGCTTCGTCCTCGCCTGATGGCAAAGGTTGCTCGACCAGCTTAACCCCGAGGCGCACCAGATGTGGGGCCAGTTCAGTGTAAACTTCGGCAGACCAGCCCTCGTTGGCATCCACGATGATCGCCGATTTTGGCGCACCGCTGCGCACCGCCTCAAGACGTGCCATATCATCCGGTGTGCCAAGTTTGATCTTTAACAACGGGCGAAACGCGTTCTTCGCCGCCTGTTCCTGCATCACCTTGGGCGTGTCCAGCGACAGCGTATAGGCTGTGATCTCGGGGCCGGGTTTGGGCAGTCCTGCCAACTCCCACACCCGCTTGCCGGTTTGCTTGGCCTCCAGATCCCACAGCGCACAATCCACCGCGTTGCGTGCGGCACCAGCTGGCAGGGCAGACTGCAAATCCTGACGGTTGATATCGTTGGGCAAGCCATTGATTTGGGCCGTCACGGACTCCAGCGTTTCATCATACCGAGCATATGGTACACATTCACCCCAACCGGTAAGATCGCCGCGTTCAACCCGAACGGTTAGCACTTTGGCCTCGGTGCGTGAACCGCGCGAAATGGTGAACACCTGCGCCAGTTTGAACACATCCGCAGTTACGGAAATTGTCATTTTACTTCTCCGATTATCTCAAGCGAGAAAAGCCTAAAGACTTGTCGGGCACCAGCCCTAAATTGCGCTCAGGCCATCGACCAGACGCCCGGCCCCCTGACGGAACGGGTCAACCGCAGGCAACCCCATCCGCGCTTCGACCTCAGCCAAATAGGACAACGCCTGATCCTCGCCAAAATGCTGCGTGTTGACCGAGATACCGACAACCTGACAGGCAGGGTTCACCACCCGCGCAATTGGCAGGGCCGTATCGCGCAACTGCTCCAATGATGGCAACGAATAATCCGGCAAACCCCGCATATGGGTGCGTGTCGGTTCATGCGCCAAGATCAACGCATCCGGTTGCCCACCGTGGATCAACGCCATTGTCACACCGGAGTACGAGGCGTGAAACAGGCTGCCCTGCCCCTCGATGTGATCCCAGTGATCCGCCTCATTATCCGGTGTCAGATATTCAATCGCACCGGCCATGAAATCGGCCACCACCGCATCCAGCGGCACACCGTGACCGGTGATCAGAATACCGGTTTGTCCGGTGGCGCGGAACGTCGACTTCATGCCGCGCTTGTTCATTTCAGCGTCCATCGCCAGCGCCGTATACATTTTGCCAACCGAACAATCCGTGCCCACTGCCAGCACCCGCTTGCCACTGCGTTTCACCCCGTTTGCGATCGGATAACCGACCGAAGGCACTCGCACATCATGCAAGGTGCCACCAAAGGTTTGCGCCGCCGCCATCACCGGCCCTTCATCACGCAACAGGTTGTGCAACCCGCTGGCAACATTGAACTCCATCTCCAATGCCTGCACCATCACATCGCGCCAAGCTTGTGAAATCACACCGCCACGATTGGCAACGCCAATCACCAAGGTTTTGGCCCCTGCCGCTTTGGCCTCGGCCAGCGTCATGTCTTTCAAACCAAGGTCTGCGCCACAGCCCGCCATCCGGAACTGCCCAACCGAATTTTCCGGTCTCCAATCCTTGATGCCTTGGGCCACTTTTACGGCCAATTGGTCCGGCGCGTCGCCGAGAAATAATAGGTAGGGTGTCTCGATCATGATTCTGTCCTTGAATTATCCAGCCCGATAATGCGGGATCAGCGTCCGTATTGTATTGCTAAATTAGGCAGAGCTTTTAGAAATTGGTATAGGATCATCGACAATAGCTCCTTTTGTTAGAATTATCTTGCACGATAGTCATATTACTCAATAGATTCCTTGGTTACCGCCTACTCCAATAATTCACTCCCCTTCCTGTCTTGCGAAGACCTGCGCACTATAATATCAAATCAGCGATACACTCAGAAACATTATTACCCATAGGTCCAATCATGAGCTTTCGCCTCCAACCCGCCACCCCTGCCCGCCCAAATCGTTGCCAGTTGTTTGGCCCAGGATCACGTGTTGAATTGTTTGCCAAAATGGCAACCTCCGCGGCGGATGTGATCAATCTCGATCTGGAAGACAGCGTTGCACCGTCCGACAAAGACAGTGCACGCGCCAATGTAATCACCGCGATCAACGATATCGACTGGGGCAAAAAGCTGCTCAGCGTGCGGATCAACGGACTGGATACACCCTATTGGTACCGCGACGTAGTCGATCTGCTGGAGCTCGCGGACGATCGCCTGGACCAGATCATGATCCCCAAGGTAGGTTGTGCCGCCGACATCTATGCGGTTGACGCGTTGGTCACCGCAATTGAGACCGCCAAGGGGCGCAAGAAACCGATCAGCTTTGAGGTGATCATCGAATCCGCGGCCGGTATTTCCCACGTTGAAGAAATCGCCGCCGCCTCGCCCCGCCTGCAAGCCATGTCCTTAGGGGCCGCCGATTTCGCCGCCTCAATGGGCATGCAAACCACTGGCATCGGTGGCACGCAGGAAAACTATTACATGGCGCATGAGGGTACAAAACATTGGTCCGATCCGTGGCACTGGGCCCAAGCAGCCATCGTTGCGGCCTGTCGGACTCACGGTGTGTTACCGGTTGACGGACCCTTTGGTGACTTCTCCGATGATGAGGGCTTTCGGGCACAGGCAAAGCGCTCGGCCACCCTTGGCATGGTCGGAAAATGGGCAATCCACCCTAAACAGATCGCATTGGCAAACGAGGTGTTCACACCGTCCGACGAGCAGGTCACCGAGGCCCGCGAAATCATTGCCGCGATGGAACAGGCCAAAGCCAATGGCGAAGGCGCAACCGTCTACAAAGGCCGCTTGGTAGACATCGCCAGCATCAAACAGGCCGAGGTGATTGTGGGCCAATCCGAAATGATCAACGGCGGCTAGTTTTCTTCTTCTCGCTAGACAATTTGCATCAACTGGACTCAGAGCACACCTCAAGAGTGGGCGTGTTCTGATATTTTTCCGTTCTATGAATGCAAAGCGCTAAATATACCTCCGCCGGAGGCATCTATTGGGGGGGATCGGAATGAATTGGAATGGTGAGCACGCTCTAAATTAGAATGGGTGAGAGGGCTCATCTTATGAAAGCCTTTGTTTACGGGCGATCCGATGAATACAGGAAAAATTGGCCGATTGGCAAGAGTGGCCCGTTTTAATTTTTAATACTGCCGCCAATTACCATGCGAAACCAAAAGCGGCATCAATCCTCACCATTCGTGCATTGGTCATGTCACGGTTTAGTTCCGGTCTCTTTAGAGCAATAATTGCTGTGAAGGAGATCAGAAATGGCAATACGATACACAGACGAGTTTCGGCGTGATGCGGTGCGCATAGCACAAAGTAGCGGGCTTACGCAGCCTAA
>Ga0209345_10001585_pt1 | contig 26838 bp, 28 predicted proteins | sample Cruoilmetagenom7_FD_187294 | JGI IMG/M metagenome (GOLD analysis project Ga0209345, IMG submission 187294) | Oil polluted marine microbial communities from Coal Oil Point, Santa Barbara, California, USA - Sample 7 (SPAdes) (version 2) | ecosystem: Environmental > Aquatic > Marine > Oil seeps ...
ACAAACTATCGAACATCGGCGCTTGCAATACCGCAAAGCCGTCGCTTAATATCAATCAACAATAGATGAGCAAACTCTCTCTTAGTGCAGGCCTAAATCTGTGCCATTTTATATGAAGACGGACACTGGTGTTTTGTGTTTTCTTATTTTTTGATCTGACGTCTTGCGAGTAAACTTCTTTCCACAAGCCGAGCATTGAACCTTGAAAGTTTGCGCAAATGGATCTCTTAGTCTTCGGGATACTCCAAACTTCCTACGGCTTTTGCGAGAGTATCCACGATTAGATTTGCTAGAAAAATAACTACTCCCGTTGCTTTCACCTGCTTTTCCCAACTCAATATCGAACCGAGGATCAAATTTAATATCAGTCGCCTCAACGCTCTCTATTTTGAATGGAAGAAATGCTTTTATTCCAGGTCCGCTTGAACCTCCAGTGCGATCGTATCCGTAAAAATATTCAAATGCTTTGCCATCTCTCCGACGTTTGTAAGAAAGCGCATATGGCTCAATATCGCGAACAACACCACCGTACCCGACCTTTACTAATTGACGATTTAAGCCCGCATCAAGAATTGGGTTTCTGTGTTCAGATTTAACAAAAGAAGAAATTTGTCGACTAACATCAAATTGCTCAAACAGTGAATTTATAGTGTTTTTAAAAACCCCTTCAACAGTATCGAAATCAAACCTACTTTCTAAGGGGCAGACAATATAACGGTTCCAAATACCTTTAAAATAATTGAGTGGAATCCCAAGTAAAATTGCCTGGGCAGCGCTGGGACTTTGTTCAAAAATGGTTTTCTTGAGAAATGTAGATGCAACAAGTCTTCGATCAAGATCCTTTGGAGGTGCAACAAAAGTTGCATATACTAAATCATAAAGATCGTTAGAATGCCGACGTTGTGTGAGACATTTCAATTTATTAGCCAGCAGTTCCTCTAAAGCCATACACTTAATTTCTGCCTGACACTCGGACACATCTGAATAAGGATGAATCAATGACTTTTTTACTGGCTCTAAATATAATTTATCGAACTCAGTTATGTCTAACCGAATGCTAATTGTTATCGTTGTTGCATTACCATAAAAATCACGAAAATAAATTTGTCCTTTATATACCTGTTTTTGATTATCTATCACTCGACCTTCCGAAAGTCGATTGCGCTCGATGTCAAAAGAAATTCCTGACAAAGCTCCAGCTTGCTGACATGCACGGTTAATCTCTTTTTGCACCAAATCTAAATCAAGCGCTTTTTGAGTTGAAAAGTCTAAATCGAGAGAAAATCTGGTGTCTGGGAAATACCCCTTCCGAAAAGCATTTCCACCCTTGAGTATTAAGAGGTCAGAAAGATAATCGTTTTCATAAACTGCCTTCAGAAACCAACCAAAAACATAGTCTCTCTCAACATCTGCAATTTTGATGTCAAATTCCTTTGCTTTGGTTTCAATTTCGCCTTTTTGAATCATAAATAGAATACTACCGGAACTGCCCTGCAAATACTACTTACGCACAGATAAATAGCGTAGACACTTCTGCCTATTATAATTACTGGGGTATCACACGAACAATTTGAGTAATTAGGACAATCAAATTCGCGACTACTTGCCTCTATTGACATTATCCTTCTTTGAAGGATCTGGATTGTCGCGAGCATATTCGCGTCCTTTGACCTTCACGACATGATTTTTTGGATGCTTTCCCTGTTTGATTTCACTAACAACCTTTGCGCGAGAAATATTCTTACGCTTACCAATGTCGTAGTGTTCGTTACGTCCACCAGGACCATCGTTTTTTCCTTTAATACGAGCCATAAATTCTTCCTTAGAACTGTACTATAGATGTTCAAATTGTAACATCCTAATGAAACAATACATCAAATTTGCCATTGAAGTAAACAAATAATTTAAATCTCCACAAAAGCAACTTTGCGTTTAATGGTCTTTGCAGCAATTACATCGTTCAAAAAAAGTTTTTGAATTCAAATATTACGACTTACTGATCGGTAGATTTTTCCTCTTCTGCAAGTAGTTTCTCATTCTCCTCACGTTCCATAACTTTTATCACAACATCCCTAAATTTACGTATATTGGTACAGCATCGGTCTATTTCCTCATCATTTAAATGTGGGTATTCTTCTCTGAAGAATTTTTCTAATTCTGACATTTCATTTGTTGTTTTCATAAGTCGCAGATCCTATCAAAAACTTCTTCATTTTGGAAATAAATGGCTTTGCTTCATCGGAAGAGAAGAACCGTATGAGTTGAAGAACGGTATCCTGTGACCACTCTGACAACAGTGCTGGAGGTATAAAAGTTCGAGGTCTGTCCCGACCATCCCCACCAATATAACTGAGGGATATAAAACGGTATCTTTACGAATGAAAAGCACCCTTTGGGGTGTTTTTCTTTTGGTATACTTCCTACAATGTCAAAACTAATTATCATTAGAGGAAACTCTGGATCAGGGAAAAGTACCTTGGCCAAAAAACTAAGAGTATCGATGGATTTGAAAACTGCTCTCGTTGAACAGGACTATTTACGAAGAACTGTCTTAAACGAAAAAGGCAGTCTTGGAGGAGATGATCATATTGAGCTTATTAGAAATGTTGTAAAATTTTCTCTTGATAAAAAGTATGATGTAATTCTGGAAGGAATCTTTCACAAAGAATACTATTCTGATTTAATCTTTGACCTCCTCAAATACAACGAGGAGAACTATTTATTCTTTTTTGATATTCCACTTGAAGAAACTATCGAGAGACATCAGACAAAATCTAATGCTCACGAATTTGGAGAGAAAGAATTACGAGAGTGGTATCGTGAAGGAGAAGCATTGGGTATTAAAGATGAAGTAATTATATCTAAAGACATGTCGGTAGATGAGAGCCTGGAATTGATTTTAAATACAATAAATTGACTCTTCTAATTTCGAAACAAAAGCCTTCGACTCATCACTTGAAAAGAACTTTATAAGTTGATCTACAGTATCTTGTGACCACTCTGACAATAGTGCTGAAGGGATAAAAGTTCGAGGTCTGTCCCGACCATCCCCACAAGAAGGAACGCAAGACGGATTTACGAATAATGACCATGGCAAATTCACAGGAATATCAACGTGGATTGGAGATATGGTCGGGTTCGAGGTTATGGATTTGAGTAAGTCGCCTCTTACATCGTCAGGCGTGGATTGGTAGCCAAGAATAAGGCTTTCAGCCAGTTCGAGGAATTTTTCTACATATTCTAGAACTTGCCCTATATGGGCAGATGAATGGCTTAATTGGTGTTCTAAGCCTTTGACTTCATCTTGTAAGCTCTGTTGTTTTGTATCAAATGCGGTTTGATTGATCTTTCCGTCAATAAACAAGTCCATCAAACGCTCAACACGGGATTTTACATTTGCCAGCTGCAACTTGGATGTTTCCAGTTGGCTCTGCTGAAGTTCAGCAGACTTGGATTTTGTTTCTTCCAAGGTTTTAGTCAAAGCTCCAAACGTTGTCTCTGTGATCTGAATACCGCCAAGCACATCATCAATCATCTTGATCAATTTTGTTTCTCTGATGGTTTTCATCTCACAAGACGGCGTGTGGCAGCGGTAATACACATATCCTTTTTGGTTTTCACCAATGAGACTGTATTGGCAATGTTGGCATTTAAACATACGCCGATATGCAAATGAATGTGTATTGAGCTTCTTACGCAGTTTCCCAGAAAGGATGTCCTGTACGCGGTTATACACGGCTTTGGTGACCAATGGCTCGTGCTTACCTGCATAGGTTTCTTTGGAGGCGCGTATGTAAATTGTTCCGTGGTAAAACGAATTATTGAGAATACGGGATAATCCATTTTTGCCTAAATTACCACCGACGCTGGAACGAAGTCCGCGCATATGCATCACCTCCCCAAGAGAGATGAGGCTATATCTATTTGTTGCGTAAAGCTCAAAGGCTCTTCTCACCAATGGGCCTTGGACGGGGTCAATGGTTTTAAGCTCACCGCCGCCGTTATCCACATAACCAACAGGTGCCTTAAATGGATATATGCCTTGCTTTAATCGGCCTCTTAGGCCCTTGAGGCACTCTTCACGCAAGTTCCTTATATAATCGGCAGCTATGACCGCTTGAATGTCTGCGGATAGCCTTCCGCCGCGACTAGAGAGGTCATAGCTGTCTGCAGAAACCTGTACATCAATGCCGCCGTCAATAAGCTCACTCAATGCCGCCCAGTCTTTCAGGTTTCTGGCACTTCTGTCTACCTTATGAATGATCAATCCTTGTGCTTCACCTTTGCGAAGTCGTTTGATAATATCAGTAAAGAGCAACCGACCGGTTTTGGCGGCTGTCACCGTTTCTTCAAACCATTCTATGATCTCAAGCCCGTTCCTCAGTGCATGGGTTTCAATAGCTGATCTTTGTTCAGTTAAAGAAACGCCGTGCACACCTTGTTTCACCGTTGAGACACGGGTGTAGGCAAAGTATTTTTTCATAAGTTTGGATGTCTATTCAGTTTACAAAAATTGGCTCAAGGAGTCGAATCTGGTTTGTGGGTTATTTCGGTATCGTTTTCAGCCTGCTGTTCCCGTTCCATGATCGTTTGAACAACCCTGACAAATGCCCGCATATTGGTACAACAGGTATCGAGTTCTTTCTCGGTTAAATGCGGATAGTTCTTCGCAAAGAAACTGCGTAAATCTGATTTTTGCATAAATTAAGTCAGGCTAAGAATTATAATCATCAGTCTTAAAATCTTCATCGTCATATAGAGGCCACGGCAGTGAACCATCAGCTCGCCTTTGCCAATATTGCATCCGGCAAAATTCTAGATATTCTTCTAAATCACCGTCTCTATCGTCGATTTCTTCATAAATCAGATCAAGTGCATCATCGGATAATAGCTCTTTTGATTTAGGGGTCTTAGTTTTGTCTTTCTTTTTTTTCATAGAAATCCAGTGTATTTCACTGGCTGGTATTCGGTAGAGGCCTAATTATTTTTCTACGCAATAATCAGATGCCTTGGATATTTCTCACCCTGTCATAGGCTTGGCAGATATGCACAAACCGACAATAAAAAAGCCCATAAAACCAAAAGTGAAGCCTAAAACGAAACCCGAAACGGAAACCATAGTCTCAAGCATTCTTGGCAAGCAATCTTTTGTGGAACTGCTTTTTGACCCAAAAGCAGGCAAAACTTCACTTGGAGTATGGAGAGACGGTCAGTTTAAAACTACGTCCAGTGTTAAGCTCAGTGAGAGCAAGCATCTAATGCCTGTGCCGCCGAGCAACAATCTCATCAAACACAATGTGCTTTTGTTCACATCAAATGCGCAAGACTACGGCTTGGAGGTGGAGCTCATTGCATCACTGCAATCATTCATTCACCGCTATTGTGATCTGGGCGAACGATTTGAAATTGTGGCAACCTATTATGTCTTGCTCACTTGGGTCTATGACCGGTTTCGTGAATTGCCCTATTTGCGTATGCAGGGTGATTTTGGCACCGGTAAAACTCGGTTTTTACAGGTGGTCGGTTCTCTTTGTTATAAGCCGCTATTTGCCAGTGGTGCTTCGACCATCTCCCCTATTTTTCATTCGCTCAATACATTTAGAGGAACTTTGGTGATGGATGAGGCGGATTTTAGGTTTAGCGATGAAAAAGCCGACATCATTAAAATCCTCAACAATGGGAATATGAAAGGTTTTCCGTTACTGCGCTCAGAAGTGAGCCGCGCGGGAACCTATAATCCAAAGGCGTTTAATGTATTTGGGCCAAAAGTACTGGCAACCAGAGGCGCATATAAGGACCCGGCACTGGAAAGCCGGATTATCACAAAGCGTGCACGTACAGGCAATATCCGCGCAGACATACCGCTCACACTGCCACCTGACTTTGAACATGAGGCACGAATTTTGAGAAACAAATTACTGATGTTCCGTTTTAAGAATTGGGACAAAATTCAAAGAAGCGAAAACCAAACCGCCGATCAAACTTCACTGCGTATTTCGCAGATATTTAGACCCTTGCTAGCCGTCACCCGGGACGAAAAAGCCCGGGCAGTAATTTGCGACTATGCTAGACAGTCTGACTTAATCCTTAAATCTTCACTTGCCTATTCACCTGAAGAGAACTTGCTTAAAATCATTCATGGATTGCTTGATAAGAAAATATCACTGATATCGATCAAAGACATTACCCGCATCTATCAACAAAGACACGGTGCAGATCACACAGCACCCGTTAGCAATAAATGGGTAGGTGGCACTATTCGCAACCGGCTGCACCTGAGCACAGTTAAACGCAATGGTATTTATGTATTACCAGAAACTGAATTACCCCGCCTGAAAGCCCTGTTTCAGCGCTACGGCATTGGCACTGCAAAATGAGAATTAATACAAGCCTTAAACCAATAGCAATCTTTGTCTGAACGGATTACGTTCGCTCACCTAGCCACTGGCCGCGCCGTCAGGCAAGCGCGGCTTTCCACCGAAAGTCTGAGAATATCAAAAAGGCATGTAGATTGCTAAACAAGCTATATGGCTAGCACACATGCAAATAAACCCAGACATGTCCTCCCAATAGCATGTCCCCAATGTCCCTGACGTCTTGCGAACGACAGGTTCGACGAGCGGAGCGAGTCGAAAATATATCAAATAGATATAATTCGGCCCCGTCATCAAACCGTTGATTTTGGTTAGGATAAGTAGCTATGCAATTGGGCCAGTTTAGTTTTGCTCAAGTGCAGCTAACACCACCACAAATGTTCAACTACATCAAAGCGCATAGAAGGAATTGGGGATTAACGCAAAAAGAGCTTGGATACATACTCGGGTTTGATAACAATGTTCGGATTTGCCAGCTTGAACTGGGGAAGAAAACGCCAACCTTCAGCGAAGCTATCATATTTGAATTACTGTTTGATAAGGCACCAAGCCGCATGTTTCCAGATATCTACCATGAGACTACCGAGATGCTAAACCAGCGCCTAGAACCTCTGGAAGATTACTTCAATGAACAAAAGCAAACACAACATACGCAAACGATCAAACGTCGTCTTCATGAAGTCAGAAAAGAGCTCACGCAAATAAACTCTCACCGCATATGACAACAAGGCCGCCATGCATTCTCGGGATCGCGGTCAGCGATAAACGGTTGGGATATTGCGTGCTTGAACCACAAGGTTTTTTGCTCGACTGGGGCGTGAAGGATTTTCCGAACCGGAAGATAAAAACCATCGAGAAATTGCTGGCACATCTTTTTATTTTTTATCGCCCCAAATTACTCATCTTAGAGGATGTCGCTCATAAAACATGCAGGCTCTCAAATCAGAATACACAGATGATAAAGAAGATTGAAAAACTAGCTACTATCAGACTGATAATTGTGCAGGCATTATCATGGTCTGAAACCAAAGTGCATCTTTGTTCGAACAAAGCGCCAAACTCTGTTAACGCTGCAAAGGCTGTTGGTAGCACGTATCCTGTGCTGCGTGATCGTATGCCACCTGCCCGAAAAACATGGCAGGGTGAACACAGGAACATGGTGTTATTAAAAGCCAGTGCTTTTGTATCAATCTCGACGCGGTTAAGATTGGTTTATTGCGAGGACATTCGAAATCACATTAAAACATTTTGCCTATGATACGAAAATTCAGGACTCTTGATATGGATAGTGAATTTTAGTTTGAGAGCAATCTAAGCTTGGAATTAATAGTCATTGCTTGACCGTATTGGGAGTGAATTCAACTGGTCGCAGCAACACATTGCAATCCTATTAGATTATTATGAAATTATTCACTGTCTGAGCTAAGATACTATATACGCCAACGGCATACTAGCAGTTGCTGATATTGACCTAACAACGACCAAGATAGATATTACTATTGCTGCAAAAGCTAGCAGTACAGTTTGTAAAAGAGGTATAGAGGTTGGTATGTCTAAATAGGATGATAACAATCCAATCAAACTGACTGTAAATATGAGTCCCATCACAACACCAGCAATAGAAATAATAAACACCTCAACAATGAGTTGAAATAAAATATCTCTTACAGAAGCGCCAACTGCAAACTGCGTGGCAATTTCGAACTTGCGTTCAGCAATCATATTGACCCAAATAACGGCAAAACCAATTACTGATACAATTGTTGTAAAAATCCCTAAAAATAATAGAATGGATGCAACTAGACGCCGTTGCCGTTTTAATATTTGGAGTGGAAAATTTTCATCCGAATATGTAAAACCACTGTTGTGAGATTGTGGAATGCCATGATTTTTACGCATGAGCTTATCTGTTTCAATTTCTTTTTTTTTCAACGATTGGCTAGGACTAAACACAATGGTAATTTGATCAACTTCATTTATGTTTAAATGTGATTTGTTTTCAATATGCTTGGTCAGAAAATCCAACGAAGTAATGACAGAAAACCCATAATATTCTTCAATTCTGCTTTTTGGTTCGGCAAAAACACCAATAACCTTACATCGAACGTTGTTTATCAAAATAGATGGTAAAAATTGCCTTTCCCAATTATGCAAACCCAATTTCACCGCTAATCTAAAACCCAGTGTACATTCTCGTGAAGGTGTGCTCTGCTTGTTTTCAAGAATTCTTTTTCCCCATAGTAGCTTAGTGCCTGTTTCAATTTGGTAGGGTCCAAGAAAACCTACAGCTTTAGTAAGCCTAGTTGAGCGCTCATATTTAACTTCGATGTCTGCTTCCCGTCGATAAATAACACTCTCAACCCCCTTGATTTCCACCTCAATCCTTTTCCCATCCAATACACGTGGTGCACCATACAAGTCGTGTATGCTCTTGTTTTCCTTAAGTATTAATGAGCGGGAATATGCTCCAAACGTAATTTTTTCAATTTCAATTTGATACCCCTCAATAATTGACAGTCCAGACGCTATCGATGCCACACCAAGTCCCAATGTGATCGCTGCCAGAAAGTATTTCCTGAATCTTTGTTTTACCGACCAAAATACAAGCAGAAGGTTACTCATCTGTTTTCCAATGTAATAATTTTGTCAGCAAAACCATATAAATCTGCATCATGTGATGCTACAATGACTGTCTTTCCTAGCCTTGAAACACTCTTGAGCTTAGTTCCAATTTTTTTTGAATTGTATTTGTCAAGCGACGCAGACGGCTCATCACATAACAGGATATCATATGGAGCTATTAATGCTCTTGCAATTGCAATCCTTATTCTTTCGCCACCTGACAGAGTATGGACTATTCTATCAACAGAAATGTCTATAGAACTAGATTGTAATGCTGCCAATATTTTGGCGTCAACTTGAGATCGAGACGTTTTTGGTCTTGTATAAAGGAGGGGTAACAGCAAATTTTGATAAATTGTCATATTTTCAATAAGACCAGAACGCTGAAAAATATATGAAAACACCTGTTTGCGAAAACCCCATCGTTCTTTATCTGAAAGTTTATATGGATCTGTACAACCAATATTTAGTGTGCCTTCATCAGGCAAGTCCAGCAATCCCAACAAAGACAGAAGTGTAGTTTTTCCACTTCCTGATTTCCCTGTTATAATCGTCATTTCTCCACTCAAAAACTCATAAGAAAATTGGTTGATAACGGTTTTACACCCTTCAAGAGAATTATATGACTTAGTAATATTTTGTACCTTTAACGACAAAATATCATTCCCCAATTTTTCTGTCTGTAATAACTGGGGTGCCTAAATCTAAGTCTTCTTGAATATACCCGACGTAATTTTCTGATTCCGCTATCACCCTAATTCCAACACTAAGTGGCATGCCATCCTTTAGAATAAAAATCCTCCTTTGTTTTTTGAAATTATAAAGCCCAAATTCATATCCGTTCAAAAACACCTTGCGGTTATGTTTATCGTCTTCCCTAAACGGAATTTCATCTTCGGTAAGGCCTAAACTTCTAATATCAGGCACATAGTTATCAGGTGTGTAGTAAAGTGCATCGATAGGGATGCGAGGGATTGATGTTTGTTCAACACCTATAAACTCTAGACTAGCAGTCATACCCGGTAATAAGTTATTATTAGCCTCGAGTAAGGAGATGATTGTTCTGTATGTGACAAAATTACCTCTCTTGGTAGGAAGTTTTTCAATTTTAGTCAATTTGCCAAAATAATATCCTCGTCGCACCGCATCTATTCTAACCCTAACAGCCATACCAACAAATAGCCTGTTGATATCAAGCTCACTTACATTTGCAATAATTTGCATCTCATGTATATCACTAGCAATAACAAATAACTCTGGGCTAGATAATCTGGCGTTGATATTAGACCCCTCTTTTATATTTTTCTTAAATACAAAACCACTGATTGGTGAACTGATTTTTGTCTTCTTTAAATCAAATTTTCGGGCTTGCAGTTGAGCTCTGTCTTTAGTCAGACGAGCTTTGGCAGATTTGATTCTAGCTTTACCCGCCACAACGTCAAACTGCAAATTATCCATTACTTCTAAAGGCTCATCTAATTTATCAGCAACACTGTTACGCCGCTCATATTGCAGCTCAATTTTGTTTAACTCGGCAGATAGTAACTCAATCACGGCTTGGCTGATCTGTAAATCTGCCAAACTCTGATTAACCGCAGCCTCAAATGGTTCTGGATCTATAGTGGCCAGAAGATCGCCCTTCTTGACTTTTTGGTCAATTTTTACATAGACTTTTGTGATATTTCCGCTGACCTCGCTGCCAACCACAACTTGCTCTTTAACATCAAGGATACCTCTTGAAGGTATAATCTCTTTCACGTCTCCAATTTCAGATTTATAAGTGATATACCCGTAATTTATTTTAGCAACAGGCACTTGGTGTTCTGCATTACATCCAGAAAGTATGCCAATCACCACTAATAATAAGATTCGCACACTTGTCATTGATGAAACTCCGTTACTGGATTGAACCGCCCTGGGTTTACCGGAGGCTGTTTAGTTCACAACATACATTCAATAGCGACAGCTACGCAATACAATAACAATCAATCCAACTCATCAATTAAGGCAAACCCTTTATGGTTTCCTTCATTTTTGGTGGAAAATTCCATAACCTTCCATGAAACGCCCAAGCCAAATTCTATTATCGAATCCGATGGAGCTTTTCGCTTGTTACCATAACGCTTATGAATATCATAATTAGGTACAATAAGCCTATATGATCTATTGCCGTCAATACATCCCAAAAACTCCACTGAGACTTGGGAATTAAATGTACGCTTCTTGATTGGAGAGAAATAAGTGTTCTTAGCATTCAGAACAACCGGCACACCTTCCTTTATGCTCGCAAGTTTCAAAATGTCTTCAGGGGCATACCTAAATGAACGCCCCGAGCTCTCATCAGCCGTTGTGCTACTTGACGGCAATATACCAGCTAGTATCTCAAGTTTTTGCACAACTTGCGAACTGTCAACAGACTTTCGAAGCTTGCTAGCAGTCAACTTTCGCGATAGCCTTACAAAATAAACACCATCTTTAAGCCCTGTCTGTGTAACCGTATCCGCCACATAACCACCAAAAGGTGATGAATAAACATAAGTATGCCCCAAATTTGTCTGATTCAAACTCAATGAACCATCACATGCTAAACTAGCACTTTGCGAAACGCAACAAGCAAACAACAATAAACAGGCAGTTAACAGCACTCGGCCCCTAAAAACGCAAGCTCTTGACGAAAATCTTACCAACTCGAATAGATGTACCAAGCTATTCGCCGCCAATACCGTCACTTGAAACAGGTATCTTACAAAGTTCTTCACAGGCTAGGAAACAACCATTCATACAGTTCATATAATCTGTGAGATCACTATAACCTGCGCAGTTTGTAGCGCAATCGCCCGCACAATCAGCCTCGCATGTCGCATACGCGACACTTGCAACACTGATACTCAAAGCCATTAGCGAGCCAATTAATATATTTTTAATTTTCACAATTTACCTCCAAAATAATTGAATGATTTATTATTACTAGCTTAGGTGGTAGGTGTCAACTGCATTATTTATTCAACCCATTCACGTAAAAGCAACCTCATGATATCAGTAATTTAAAAGTCCCTCACACTGAATCAAAATCAGTATTTGCTACCATGGTTTGAAAAACCTCTCTATTAGCGCATAATTAAATTTACGCGGTCAGCGCCTACGTCAGAAAAACTAGCAAAAAAGGTATATATTACATATAGTTAAACACTATAGGACATAATGTTTATCGGTTTATATCCGCGCGTCAAGAAAAAAGTGGTGATTCGCCACTTTAGGATGAGGCGCACACATGAGTATGATTTACGGCAATAAAGGCCAAAGAAAATATCTAACACCATCGGAGCGGGACCGGTTTTGCCGAGCCGCTTTGAAATTGCCTCTTGATGAGCAGACCTTTTGCCTGACCGTCGTTTTTTCAGGATGTCGACTATCAGAAGCGCTTAATTTAACCGGAGGTCAGATTGATAGCGAAGAGCGGGCATTTGTTATTCGCACTCTCAAGAAAAGAAGAAATGATGTTTACCGCGTAATCCCCATACCGGTGTGGCTACTGGAACGCGTACAATTACATTACCAACCCATGAGTAACTACCCGGAACGGCAACTATGGCCTTGGAGCAGAACAAAGGGCTGGATGGTCATCAAACGGGTTATGGCAGATGCTGGTATTGCTGGCGACCATGCCTGTCCCAAAGGCCTTCGTCATGCATTCGGTATTGCTGCTATTCAAAAGGGGATACCGCTTAATCTAATCCAAAAATGGCTTGGGCATTCAAAAATAGAGACCACAGCTATTTATGCCAATGCAATGGGTGCCGAGGAACGCCAGATTGCACAAAAAATGTGGACATCACTAAAGTCTTTAGCGCCCTGAGTTGAGCCATATTTTCCACACTTTGTCCTATAGTGTTTAATTCTTGGAGGCTCCTATGAAAACCCGTGTATTCCGTCTACGCCGTATATGGCGTTCGCTTATTGTTTGCGTACTTACTGTTCCTTTAACTGCCTGCATTACTGCCGCAATACCGCTAACGATGGCGGCATCGGCAGCGTTCGTAGGGTTTTCGGGTTATAAGCTTTACCAGACGACTTCCGGCTCGAAAGTTGGCACCGAGTTTAAAAATGAGCAAATCAGTCCCGAAGCCAGGGAAGTTCTTGGCACCACAATGCAGCTTGCATTTTGGGCATCTCCAGACCGAACTCTTGTTGAGGCTGCTGAACAGGTTGAGCAGTCCATGTCGTTTAAAAAGATAGTGTCGCCTGCGCAAAGCGCTCAAGTCATTGAGGAACTTGGTTTACCTAGCAATGTTAAGGCCGTGATGACAAGTGAGCGCAGAGCGGCGTTTAAAACCTTTGCAGATGCTACCGGTAGTGATGCAGTTGTAGCAATTGTTGAGCACGGCATGCGCTCAAAGATGAGCGTTATGTCACTGTCTCGGTCAAAGCTGACATATCAGTCTCAAGTGTTTCTATACAGCAAAGAATTTGACAAAGAGGTTTGGGTCACCAGCCTTGATCTTGTCGTTGGTATGGGGAGCAGCACGCCAAGTCCAACCGAATTGGAAGGCGTTATGGGCAAAGCCATTGCAGAGCGCCTGAATGATATTTCAAACGGATCTGCATACGCTCCAAACTAAAACTTGCTGAAAGAGCAAATTGTTGCAGGTGTGGAACCAATTCCTCTAGACAATAATAGGTAATAAAAATGCAAAATAATCTAAATATACCAAAGGTATTCTTTGGCACTGGAACGATTCTCTGTGTCGCGGCAATTGTATGGTGGGCCAAAGTTTATGGTGAAATAGTAGAATATATGGGTGACAGTTTGAGCCTGTATACTCAATGCCTCATCAATCCGGGGGGTGAATGTGAAGACGCTTCTTACTTTGTTCAACAATACGGCATCACACCTTATTCCCCATACCTTCTTTGGGCAGGCATATTACTAATGGTAATTGGTTTTTTGATCAAACAGTCACCTAAGCCATCAGAGTAAGAAGTTTCCAGCTATCGCTCATGCGCCCAATAACCTGACAGTAGCCAATGGAGTACACAATGCGCAAATTCATAGCTTTAATCTCTGGTACCGCTTCTGGTATTCACCGTTATACCGTTATAAAGTCATTGCATTATTGGCATTAGCCTTAACCATTTTGCTGAGCGTTTCTTCGTTCGGAGGTAAGTCATATAATATGCAAGATTATTGGAGCGGTGAGTTGCGCAATGGTTCTAATTTTTTCTGTTTGAGGAGTTGGAAAAAGTCATGTTCTCGATGCAGCAGTGAATAACCGTCTCGGCCATCACTTGAGCCACCCGATTCCAAAACGGATGCCAAAACTATTTACTTGAATGAGACAGCAAAGGATATTCTTTCGCAAATAGTAAGGCATGCTGAAAATCCATATGTTATTTGTGGATCAAAACCGGGTAGGCATATTGTCAATCTACAAAAATTATGGCGACGTGTGCGAGCTTTAGCTAACCTAGAAGATGTTTGATTGCATGATCTTCGTCATACCTTTGCAAGTGTGGCCGTATCAAGTGGAATGTCCTTACCAATGATTGGAGCCTTGCTAGGCCATTCACAACCTCGCACTACTGCTAGATATGCTCATTTATCCTCTGACCCGCTCAAGGAAGCCGTCGAGATGATTGGACAAAAATTATACCAAAGTAAGATGTGAAAACTTAACTTAATTAAATGTAGAAGCTTCCATTAGGTGTCTACTCCATTGACTTGTATCATAAACTACAGTAGCTCTATTAGAATGAGTGTGTTTGCAAAGGGGGCTTAAATGGCAAAAAAAAACGCTAGCTTTAACTTAATAATAGACTCGCGACCTGACGTAAATTCGGGTGTGTTTGCAACATCACCTACACTCCGCCAATACCAAACTTTCGATGAGGCAATTAAAGACGGTGCTATTGTAGGTGTTGGAGAACAACAATGGAATATGATGTCACAGAAATTGAAATCACAGAGATCGAGTTACGAAATTTCTGAAGATAAAAAACTGTTAGGGTTTAGTGCATTGGTAGGTTTGCATTCTAAAGATTTGCAAGCGACAACAGAATATAATCGTTTACAAGGGTTTGTGGACGATATTTATAACTCATCAATTGTGAATTCTGCCAGTAAGTCATTTTTTTTTCAAGAGATGAAGAAAAAAGGCTTCGCACACCCATTAACGTATCATGTAAATGATGGCGTGAAGGGAGTGATCAAGCTCTTAAAAGCAGGCAGTTTCAAAAAAACATTCATTAAACCTGCCGAAGGTTCTGGTTCCATAGGTGTAGTGAAAGTTGATTTTAGTGACAGTAACAGTAACAGAAAAATTAATGATCTATCAGGTGTCCTAGCAGAATTTTCAGAGGTTAGAGATTGGGTGGTCATGGAGGCAATTGATGGTGTACAGGGGATCAAGGAATATTCTATCAACGCGATTATAATCGAAGGAATATCTGCTCTTACAGTGGTTCATGCAAAAACAGAACAGAGTCAAAGCTCACCCTTTAGAGATTATTTAGTTGTCACACACAAAGCAAATGACTTGGAACAAGAACAAGCCGAAAAATTAATTGCTGAAGTAATTGACACTCTAGGAATTACAGTGGGTGTAATACAGTTAGAAGTGCGCCCCAACTCTGAAGGACAGTGGTTGCCGATTGACGTGTCACTACGTCCAGATGGAGGGTTAATGCCGGAAACAATATTAGCAACCCGAGGAATTGATTTTAGATTAGCTCACACCTACGCACAGGTTGGTGCACTGGATAAACTTGATCACCTTGTTTCGAACCCTATTGAAATTCAGGCATCGTTCGCTGCAATCGGGGCTTTTTACGGCAGAAAAATTAATGATAAATTGTTGGTGGAAATGTATCAATTGTCGACAAAGAGTACAACAAATGATTCAGGCTTGTGGAAAGTTGTTTTTGGTGTTGATTTTTCAAATATTGGACTGCAGCCAGTGGAGATTAGAGCAGCTATGTGCTCGTTGGGAGATTCTGCGGAAGAAGCAGTAGCAAACCTAAAACTTGGAGCAAATAAACTTGGGTTGGTTTCTGGCTCGTGTGTATAATAGACTTACTTTAAATTCAATATATCTAGCATTCATGTATATTTAGAGATGCTGCCACTGGTGGTTTGTTTTGCTAGGCAATCTGGGAAACGCAATAATTGGGCATAAATTGAATTTGATAGCTACCCCCAAAAAACAATATATTAACTCAATTGAGTATATAGAATACGATGGAAACTTACTTTGGCAGCCATTTGCTACCTATCTGGAAGCCATATTCTGCACCCGCATTTAATAGGTTCTTAAGTGCTTTGTCTGGTGTATTACCAAAAACACAGAAAGCGGCACTGTGCTCTGATGGGTACATTACCGAGGTAGAAGATTCTGACCGCAAATAGGCGTCCACAATAAAATTTGATATAAAACGTTTACGGTTAATGTCGCAAATGAGATTTGAAACTTGGATGTCCGAACTTTCAAGTGCATAAAAAGCTCCAATAGCTGTGTAGGGTTTTAGAGTACGCATCTGTTTGCTAGGTTCAATTTGCGCCGCCAACTGAGAATGCATACCAGAAAAAGCGTAGCATTGCGCAAGTCGGAAATCTATTCCAGTCATTGCAAATAACGATTCAGCCATTAACCCTCCATCTGGACGTAATGCAACATCAATTGGTACGTAATTACCCTTTAAATCCACCAAAAACTCAAGTTGTAATACTCCGAAAGAAATGTTTAACCCTTTCACTATTTTTCTTAGCAATACCTTGAGGTTCTCATTTTGGGTATTGGTAGGTTTTATAGATACAATTGCAAAGTCACGAAATAAAGGCGGTCCACTATTAAGACATTTTTTATGAACCGAATAGGCCTTAACTCTACCATGAATAATGATGGCATTTACTGCAAATTCTTCTGGTGTTGTTTCACCTCCGATAGCCTCTGTTATCATGAAGCCTTTATACTGGGGGAAATAAGACTTGGCGGCTTGAATCCTTTCTACGAGTTCACTGGCGTGAGTTCTACATCCTTTAACCACTCCTAGGGAATTGGTTCCCAATACTGGCTTCACAATAAGATACTCGCAAGGTGCATTCATAATCTGTTGTTTTAGGGAATCTAGATTATTAGAGCACAGTTCATAGAATGGTAGTTTAATTCCTTCAGGTTTAATACAGTTCCAGAATTTTATTTTATCCGTAGTGTTTACAACATTTTGGAAAAATTCAACAGAAACTAGTCCACGATCGTAATTCCACTTTGCAATGTCTCTGAGGTCTTCAGTGTGAAAGCTGACGAGAGCTGTGTCCAAATCATATGGTGAAGGTGGTTTGGTGCAATCAACGTTAACATAATTCTTTAGTTCTTGTTCGGTTAATGGAGTTACATCCCCTTGATAAAATGCATCCTCAAGCTTGAATTTTACTTGGGAATTAAGATTTATTCTCCACACTTCAGATAATGCGTTGGGGCGGCGATCCATCATAATTACATTCCATTCATTAGTTCGTCATAACTTCCCACTTAAGGCCGTCAGGATCTAAAAAGAACACAGCATAGTAGTCGCCCGGATAATTTGGGTACTCTTTTGGTGAATCTAGAATAGTGTGACCAGAAGCTATTAACCACTCTCCGATTTGATCAACAACTTCTCTATTCTGTGCAGATAGTGCCACATGATGGTATCCAGGGGCATATAACTTGTGAGGCATACTTAATATATCGGGATTTGCTTCGTAAAGAATAATTTCGAAGGTTTTCCCATGCCACACGGCTACTTTCGGAGAACGATGTCCTTCGGTAAAGTTAACAAATTTCAACAGGCCGCCGTAAAAATCAGTGCTGATTCCTAAATTTGATACAGTTAACGCAATGTGATGTAATTCACTCATTTTCAATTTTCCTTCTCATTGATTTCGTAAATTTAGCTTTTGCTCGTCCATCAAGAATGTTCCAATGTGTAGTAACGTATTCCCTAACAAGGGGTTCTTTATTTGGCTTTAGGTATTCTCTTAGAACCCAACCTACAGCGTTTGCTATGTATACTTCCCGAGATGTTAGGTGTGGGTCAATGATTGGTAAAACTTCCTCAAACGGCAAAAATGCAGAGTGCTTCCCGACATAGTCTACCATGCTTATTAGCGATAGTCTTCTCAACCAAATAGAATTTGAAGAAGACCATCTTTCAACTGTAGGCTTGACATAATGCCAATCACGTTTTGCATACATTGCAATCAGGTTTCCTAAGAGGTCGCAATGTCCCCAGTTTTCAATTCTTGAACTCCAATCAAAAACAACATTTCGGACGTGATCAGTATATCCAAATTTGTCTGCTAACCCTTCATAGAGCGCCAATACCATAGGCTCATAGTGATTAGATTTTTTGAAAACATAGTCCCAAGTATTCAACAGGTCGTTCGGGGGAAGGTGAGAAAAAGTAAATCCAGTTTTCGACACTATCCTCAATTTTGGAACTCTAATCGCATAGAAATCTAAGCTTGAGTTCTTATCTCTTGCTGCCTGTAGGATACGCGAACGCTCACTGAGCATCGCGCACACTGCCTCAACTTCATTCAAATTTTTTCCTAGATGCTTATCCATAGCCAGACTCCGCTCGAATAAGGCTGATCAAGTTTTGCCAATCGACTTCGTTGCCAGCATGGCATATTCGAACTCCTCCTGAGCGTACGCCAAATACCTCCGATGGAACACCTTGAATTAGGGTTTGAATGTCTTGATTCAAATATACCAAAGAAAAAGGGCCAAGTATTCCGAGTGTGTGCCCAGTATCAGTGGCATCTAGAGCGCCCGAAAGTTCTTGCATTCGAAATTTAAGTTTTTTGCGCCATCGTTTATGAAGCCCGTTAATATCGTGTTTAAACATGATGGTAAGTGCGATACGTTGTGCAAGCGGGCAGGAATGTAGGCTCATATGTCTTTTCAGGTTGATAAGAGCCGCCATGTGCAGGTCGTTTTGGACTGCGATTGCTCCTAAGCGCAGGCCAGGAAGTCCTAAGGCTTTTCCAAGACTATAAACTCGAATATTTCCCACATTCGCATTGTTAGCCTCCCTTTCGGTCCAAAAATAAGTGTGATCAGCTAATAGTGTAAGGTCACGGTCGTTAGCTAATAGTTGCAATTGATCCAAAAAGTGGTGGCTTAATTTTTTACCAGTCGGGTTATTAGGGGAATTAATAATTAAACATACTTTGTGCTGTCGGCACTTATCCTTGATAACCTCTAGTGCATTGTATTCATTAAGAGAATCATAATAAAATATTTTGGCAGCAAAAGCCTTTGCTATTCCTACAAATCCTGGAAAATACGGAAGTGGAAGGCCAATTACACGTTTCTCTTGCACTGCTAAGAGGATAGATAAAGTGAGGGCTTGACTTCCGCTATCAGTAATCATCAGGCGGTAATTATTTTCTTTCAGTAATGACGCTGCTGCTTGGATTATGCGATCGTCTCCTTCCGTTTTTGAGTATTGGCGCAAGTCATTTGAAGCGTCATTTAAAGAAATTAGGCGATCATTCCAGCCAAAGAAATCAGGCCCAAAAGACCTAAGATCAATTTCATAATTTTTTTCTAATTTTTCCAGATCCGTGAGCGCATAATTATAATGCTTAGAGTCAGGCTTTATTTGTGTACGGTCATTATTCATGTCTTACCAAGTTTAGTTGTTAATGATGATGGGCAATATGAATTGGTCAATATTTCTAAATTTTCCCTAATTTCGTCTTCTTGTAAGGGCGTCAAATTTCGCGCTCCAGATATAATAGATACGAGATCCGGTATTTTAGCCGTACCGCTATTTTTTTCAATGCATTTAGTAGCTTTTAATATCTGTGAGGTAGGAATCGCATTTTGACCAGCACGTTCTCTGAGCGCTATCCATGTTTCGGCGCGGGTATTGCCCGCTCCTCGGCCCATACCTAAAAGGGAAATATCAATCCATTTACAACCAGCCCTAATAGCACTCAAGCTATTGGCAACCGCTAATGAAAGAAAGTCGTGTGCATGAAACCCTGTTTCAATTTCACTGCAATGTGATTGAAATAATTTCAATACATCATTAGGCTCTAACGCGCCGCAAGTATCGGCAAAATAAAGGATGTTCGGCTGTTCGTTAAGAATTACTTGTGAAATTTCTGCAAGGTGGTTCTTGTCATATCTACTAACTAAAGCAATGTTAATTGCTGTCATTAATCCAGCATCCTTAGCCTTTTTATTGGCTAAAAATGCGCTTTGTTCCCAGGATGGGTGGTAAACAACCCTTACTAATTCAACTCCCGCATCTTTGAATTCGTCATAGCCAACAGCAGTCCCTTTGGCGGATGGGTGAACCATAACTGCTAGCCTGCTTTGATGGCATCCAGATTTTCTGGGGGCCAGTTTAATAATATCGGCAGGTTTTAAGTCAGCAAATTTTCCATAGCCATCTGCTGAATGAATAGCTGGCAATCCACCAATATATCCTAACTCTATCCATTCGGTACCAGCGGCGCAACATGCTTCATATATAGAATTTGATTCAGACTGTGCCCAGTTGAAATTATTGCGAAAACCACCATCGCGTAAAGTTACGTCAATTACGTTGTGTGTTGGCATTTTGATTGTCAATGGCTTATTGTTTAACATGCTACTCATTGGCTAACTTTCAGACGATAATATTGTTCTAGTTCACACAGGCCCACAGGATTACTTGATGCGCAAAACCTACTAAAGTTTGGGTTGCCAAATACAGACCCTGGGAGCCCCAATATCGTTTTACTGTGAAAGTAAAGTTCTGGTCCCCCCTGAACCCATAAGTATGGGCCACCTTGAGATTTAATTTCATACCCAGCATTAGTTATTATGTCGGCAAGACGTGTCCTGTCGTTGAAAACTCTCCGCACGATTTTTTTCTGTAGAGATGGTTCGGAAAGAATATTTTGAGCAATGCTCTGGGATAGAGAACTTGTTCCAGAAACTGATATTCCTATCTTATCTAAGAAGTTGTTGATAGTATCAACCGGTGCAAAAACATACCCTAGTCGTAATCCTGCAGCGGCAAACGATTTGGACATGGAATCAACTACGATCAGACGTGGATATTTTGCAAGGAAGTCAATAATACTGGGGTGGTTTGGCTCTAGACAAACGTAAACTTCATCACTTAGTATCCAAGAATTGTTGAGAATGCAGGCATCTACTATTTTGGATAGTTGATCTTTGTTAATAACAGATCCTGTCGGATTGTGTGGGTAGTTTAATATTAATAGAGAGTTAGGGTGGTTCCGTACTATAGACGGTATTTCAGTGGCATGGGCTGGGTCGTAAAAAACAATGCTCAGATTGTTCGTAGTTGCTAGCATCTTGTAGGGCGGCCACCCAGGGTTGGGGATGATTACAGTTGTGACTGTATTTTTTAGTAGATCAAATGCTATAGCAATACCCTGTTTAGCACCAACAGTTAGGCATATTTGATTTTCGCTGATATTGTTTCGCACATCTTTCAGCTTTAAAATTTGTGATAATAATTTAGGACTACCTCTAACTGGCTGATAATGAAAATCATCAGGTTTGACTTTCAAAGAACGTAAACTGTAGAAATTTTTAATTTCCCCAATAGAAAAATGATAAGTATCGTTGTCGTTACGTTTCGACTTGGTAGCAGGCTTCAGGTAATTCATTGTTCAATTTTACTTTTTCCACGAGTTTTACCCGCATTTAACGAAATGGCTGTTCCCATTCCCTTAACGTTTGCTTGAGATTCAAGTAATTCTCCGGATGAACTTAGCCCTAGGTCGCGCGCCAAACGGTTGCATGCACCATTGTATATTCGCCTTTGATCATCCATAAAAAAACCAATCATTATTTGGTAATAATGCCTTTTCCCAAGTTCAGTAAGTTTTAGAGACGAATCGTTGATTGTTGCCCAACCACGTGCTTCCAATTCTGATACTCGTGGGTTATAAAAATTAAATAGACCTAATTTTTTTACGCTTGTTAAGTCGATACTCAATCGCTTTGGGAAGAATACAAGCTCTTTCTCGTATCCATGTCCTGGTGAAGATCGTTGTACAAGAGATTTTCCAGTGAGGGCAGAGTCAACATACTGTTCTTCAGAAACATGGTTGTGAAATAGAATGCCACCAATTGATGAGTAAGCACTAGAACCAACACCTATATATTGGTCATGATAACCGCCGTATAAAATTTGGAACATGTACTCGCTTGCTTCTAAGCCTTGTTTGCCGAAGCAATACATATTTTGCTCGGAATAAACGGATTTCAGAATATCTCTTCCCTCATTAAACATGTTCCATCTCTCTTTGCTCCCCGCGGGTTTTGGGAGGGTGCCGCATCTCATTCTGTTGAGCAGTTTGGGAAGTACTGTTACATAATCCATTGGATATAGAGACATACTTTTCGCGTTTAACTTGATTGCGTTAGTCAGATCATCCATGGCTTGTTTAGTGGATTGCCCAGGAAACCCAACAATCATGTCTACATTGACGTCTTCAAAAAGCTTGTTGCCCGTTATGATAGTCCGCTCAATATCTGTATATGATGCTGTTAGATTAACTATCTTTCGTAGTGGTTCATCCAGAGTCTGAATGCCAAAGCTAATCCTAGTGACACCAGCTTCAGCGATTGCCACCAGTAATTCGTTCGATGCAGATTTTGCTTCAACCTCAAAAGTAATTTCTGGCTTGTCTCTAAGTGTAAACTCCTTTTTTATAAGATATATCAGAGCCGTGGCTTGTGTTGGAGAGAGTACTGACGGTGTTCCACCACCGATATAAATAGCATCCAAAACCCATGATTGGGCCCGTGCTGTAGATGCTGTGCGCTTAATATCCTCAGTTAATGCTCGGAGGTATTTCTCAATTCTCTCAGTTGTACCCACACTTTTGACGAAAGGGCAAAAATCACAGATAGTGTCGCAAAATGGAATGTGAACGTAAAGACCGCGTCGTCCTCCATTAGGGTCGGTATCAGATACTTTCATGAAGGAGTTTGCCATACTTGAATGGTCGGCGTTGTATGAAAAATCAAACAGCGGGAAGGTAAATGATTCAAGTAAAACATCGGTTGGAAAAAAACTGGACATATATGGCCTTGCTGTTGTAGAGGAACTGGGGCGTATTAACCACGCCCCAGCGTATTTGTTGCGTTCTTAACGCAGATTTAGTTTCCTGTTGGTACCCAGCTCATAGCGGCCTCCTTTGTTAGTGTTTGAAATAACCCGTTTGGGGGGGTCAATATATCATAGAGAATTTTAGTTTCAAACGGAAAGGCGTTGACACGGCAAACGTCTTACGGATTGACTGTACATTTTATGGATATTCTACAATAAAAAAATTATAGCGCTGTTCAGTGTTTTTAGTTTACTAAATTAGTCTTCATCATTATCCCTTACTTGACATTACTTAGGAATTTCTTAGACATTTACTGGATATATAATAGATTTCTTCGGAAGGGGTATTTTAAAGTTGACAGCTTTGAGTAGAGATATGCCTGCAACTCATGCAGAGATGTGGGTAAATAGAGAATCAATCGTGTCTCTTCGACTCGGGATAAATGCACTATTGGGTTTAACGGATAAAAATACTGCCTATATTGCTGACAAAGTTTGGCAAGCTTGGTGTGAAGCGTCCAATCTTCCATTAGGGACACACTGGGTCACAAGTAAAACTATATCCAGATTTTGCAATGATAAAACTGACCTTAAATCCGACACTGTACGAACTTCGTTATTAATAGCGATAAGTGATTGGGCTGAACGTGTCATTACAAAGTGGGATAGTGAGGGAACTGATGGGCCACGGGCAGAGTTGGTAGCGTGCGTGAAAGAAATTGTTAGCATGGCTGCTACAGCAGATGCGGCTGGTCTAAATGATGGAACACGGCGTGGAAACACAGCACAAACTAACAGGCTGCAATTATTTGTGGAACTATTCTCAAGGTTGGTAGGAATCAACGCAGATGATATGGGGCAACCTGTGCAACAATTCTTTACTAAGAAGCAACAAGAGACAGCGCTGAGGAGTGAGTTTATCGCTTATCGGTTTGGTTCAAAATCTGGAAGTGTGGTTAAAAGTTTCTTCACTATCAAAGGGCCCGACAGACTGTCGACAATTTGCCAGTTCGGACATTTTTATACTAATGATGCAGGACGCAAGCGAGTGTCTAGGGGGGTTGTAGTGCCCTTTGAGAAGATTGTGGCTTTTGTTGGAAATGTCGATCATGGAGATGGTATTGAAGTTTTAGTGTTCAGAAAACAAAAATCGCCACAAAACCTCTATGACGGCTTAATATTGACATTTAATGATAGCGCAGAACCGATTACCGGGAGAGTTGTATTGAACCGGACCGAATTGAAATCAGATACTGAAATTAATGCTGGATTGTTTAATGTTGCCGCCTTTGAGGGAGAAGAGTTGGCTTTAATAAATCGAATTAGGAACCGCATACATTTTTCTTTGGAAAAAGATGTAAATAATGGAAATCGCAAGTTAATCCAAAGCCAAATAGTTATGTTTATTGCAAACATGCTACATGTAGATGGAAAGGAATTGCTAACATTTGATGACGGTGAAGCTTTCAACCCTGCGGCTGATCATCAATATACTTTCAACTCTGCATTAGGCTTCCATAAGCCAGAGGATTCAACTTAAGAAAGCAATTATTGAGTAAAGTCTGTTTTAAGGACTCGGTAAACTTACCGTGATTAGGGCGAGCGACCTGAGATAGTAGTAGATATAGGAAAACGTCTATCTTGAAAAGGACTCGAACATTTGAGGATTACGGTAAAAATGTTAGTAAAACAATTGGAACGTTTAAACAAACAAAGGCAGGTTATTAAAGCACAATCGCCACGCTTAGCGTGACCCACAAAGTCAAATTTGTCGCTAACGACAATAAGAAAAATGGCGATAGCCCTGACTACATCATTATATCAGGCCGCAGTGATTTTGGCGTAGCCTGGAAAGAAACCAAAGACGGCGAAGAACCGCTGGATTAATTCAAAGTCCTGCTGGATGGCTCGATGCTATCCAAACCAGTGAATGACGCATTGCTCGATCATGATGACGGCGAAGACCTCGTTTTGTCACGGCCTAAGTCAAAATAGCAATCTGTGAAATTGACATGGGGACACCCATGCCAATAGCTATTTATCCCCACTTGACAAAGGATTTTAACCAGCCGATTCTAAAGTATGAAAAACACAGGAATATGGATACGCGTCTCCACCGAAGATCAAGCACGCGGTGAAAGCCCCAAGAACCACGAGTTGCGTGCGCGTGCATACGCTGATGTTAAAGACTGGAAAGTCATAGAGATATATGACCTCTCTGGAGTGTCTGGTAAAACTGTTACGGAACACCCCGAGGCTAAGCGTATGATTTCAGATATTAAGTCTGGCCATATTGATGCTTTGATATTTTCAAAACTCGCACGATTAGCTCGCAACACTAGAGAACTACTAGATTTTGCAGATTTCTTCCGTGAGTATGAAGCGGACTTAGTAAGCCTTTCAGAATCCATAGACACTAGCACTCCCGCAGGTCGTCTCTTCTACACCATGATAGCGGCTTTGGCTGAATGGGAGCGTATGGAGATAGCAGAACGTGTTGCCGCCTCTGTGCCTATCCGTGCCAAACAAGGCAAGAACACTGGCGGTCAAGCTACCTTTGGATACCAATGGGTGGATAACCGTTTAATACCCCACCCTGACGAAGCCCCTATTAGAAAACTGGTCCATGAACTATTTGTAGAGCACCAAAGAAAAAAGACCGTTGCACGTTTGCTTAATGAGCAAGGTTATCGAACACGCAGAGGAGGTAAGTTTTCTGACACTACTATCACTCGTTTTTTAGAAGACCCTACACCAAAAGGCATTCACCGTGCTAATTACACCCGTTCAACAGGTGTAGGTAAAGCTGTTGAATTCAAACCCAAGAAAGATTGGATACATACTGAAGTCGAAGCAATACTTGACCCAGAGATTTGGGATAAGTGCTATGCTATCCTACAAGCGCAAAAGAAAAACAAAAAACCAATTGCTCGAAAAACCGTATATCTGTTCTCTGGAATTGCTCACTGCCATTGTGGCAATAAAATGTATCGCTATGCAGAAGCGGCAAAATACAAATGTAAGCCATGCCGCAATTCAATTAGCGTTGATGATCTTGAAGCTGTGTTCTCGGAAACACTCAAAGGGTTCTTCTTCTCTGAAAAAGATATAAACAAATACATCGAAGAAAGCAGCGACGATATTGCCGAAAAACAAAAACTTGTGACACATCAATCAACAGCGCTATCTAAACTCAAATTAGAGATGGATAAAGTGTATGACTTATACATACTGGATATGATTTCTCCTGTCGAATTTAAAGAACGCTACTCCCCACTTGAAATTCGCAAAGTACAAATCGAAACTGATTTACCACGTTTACAAGCTGAACTAGATGCTTTGAAAATACACCTACGCTCTAAAGACCAAATGATAGTGGAGGCTCAATCGTTATATTCTCGTTGGTCAACATTATCATTCCAACAAAAAAGAGAGATAGTAGAGAGCATAACTGAATCTGTAATTATCAACAAAACGGATGTGGAGATAAACCTACACTATGTCCCACATAACAATATAAATCCTAACATTCCCCAACCCTCGAATACCCACCCTTCCAAAAGTAGCGGTAAAAAGGCAACGAATAATCACGGGTTCATAGCGGCGATAAGTTGAAACCGCGCCGGATAGCTGACATGGGCATTGACCCGCGCCACATTGATCTCACCGACTTCCAGGGGCTGACGTAAGCTGTCCAAGACCTGCGGGGTAAATT
>Ga0209345_10001586_pt1 | contig 26819 bp, 25 predicted proteins | sample Cruoilmetagenom7_FD_187294 | JGI IMG/M metagenome (GOLD analysis project Ga0209345, IMG submission 187294) | Oil polluted marine microbial communities from Coal Oil Point, Santa Barbara, California, USA - Sample 7 (SPAdes) (version 2) | ecosystem: Environmental > Aquatic > Marine > Oil seeps ...
ACTATAATTATATGTTATGAGATTTACAATTTCAGATATCGAATTAAAACTTAAAGCCTTCTTCGAAGAAAAATTACAATCTTTCTTTAATATTAACCCGCTGATCTTGTTGACAGATGTGTTGGTTGAAGAATTTGAAAATAGCATTCGGACAAAAGATGGTAAAAGGATTGCCCCTAATGTATTTAATATTTTTATCCAGGAGAAAGATCTTTTCAAAAAGGATGATCTAATAGAATGGAAAAAATTTGCTCAACAATTAATTGCAGAATTGGTCATGAACAACTCCTGTAAATTAAGTGGACCTATTTACCTGGAAATCTTTTTCGATGAAACAATAAAAAACAAATACATGGTTTCCGCTGTACAAACCACACCGATTTCCGGTAAAACAATAAATATTTTAACAAAAACAACCTCCTTGTCAGACAACGAGAAACTACCAAGCGCTTTTATGATCCTCTGGAATGAAGACGTTTACAAAATAACAAAAAACGTCACAAATATCGGAAGAAGAGATGACAATGATTTGATCATCGACAACTTGAGAGTTTCACGTGTACATGCACAGATTCGGAAAATAAAGGATGGTTTTATACTCTTTGATATTGATTCAACGAGTGGAACAAAAGTAAATGGGCATCTTATTAAACAACACCAATTAGTTAATGGAGACGTCATAGAAATTGCAGATATACCTATTATTTTTAGTTGTGATGGCATTTTCAGTGATAAATATCCACAATCAGCAAAAACCATGATATTAAAACCAAAAACTTCGGGAAAATAATAATGACTGCAGTAATAATACTTATCCTTCGAGTTCTTGCCGCCTTAAGTTTGTACGCATTCTTGGGATTCATTATCTTAATCTTATGGAAAGATTTAATTAATAGAGATAAAACAATTGTCGGCAGCCTACAAACATCAATCACCATAAGAAATATTTCCAAGGTTGAAACCCAGGACTTCAGAGAGAACGAAGTATTTATCGGCCGGGACGAGCTCGCGCAGATTAGATTTCAACATGATGAAGCGGTTTCAAATATGCATGCGCGGCTATTCTATATAGAAAATAATTGGTGGGTTGAAGATCTGCAATCCACAAACGGGACCTTTCTAAATCAAGACCCAATTATTACCCCCACAATTATTATCTCAGGAGATCAAATCACTTGCGGGAAAACTACTATCGAAATCACTATGGATCATAATCAGCACCGCGCTGAGATATAATCAGCTAGTTTATCTAACAGTCATTTTAGTAATGGAGTAAAAACATGAATAACAAACCCATCCTGGGAGTCATCGGGGGATCAGGATTATATGATTTCCCTGCTTTAGAGAAAAAGAAAGATGTTGTGGTTCACACTCCGTTTGGCGATCCAAGTTCACCAATTATTATCGGGGAATTATCAGGAAAACCGGTCGCTTTCCTGGCACGTCATGGAATTGGACACTTCTATTCACCCAGTGAAGTAAATTATCGAGCAAATATATTTGCACTTAAATCCATTGGTGTGGATCAAATTGTTAGCATATCCGCTTGTGGATCGCTTAGAGAAGACTATTCCCCCGGTCAAATTGTTATTCCCGATCAAATTTTTGATTTCACACATAAGCGCCAGCGTTCATTTTTTTGTGAAGGGGTAGTTGTTCATGTCAGCACGCCTGATCCTTTTTGTTCAAATCTCTCCGACAAACTTTATCAGGCAGCTTTAATTACAGGTGCGACCGTTCACAAAAGTGGTACGTTCATAACGATCGAAGGCCCGCGTTTTTCCACCAAAGCAGAATCGGACCTATACCGCAAATGGGGAATGTCCATCATCGGCATGACTGCCTGCCCTGAAGTATTCCTTGCCCGAGAGGCGGAAATGTGCTTTTCAACAATGGCACATGTAACAGATTATGATGTCTGGCACACTAATGAAAAACCAGTAACGGTAGAAATGGTAATTAAAGTCCTTAAGGCAAACACTGAAATCGCACAAGAAGCTATCATAAATCTTGTGAAAAAACTACCTGAAAAAAGGCCATGCGATTGCAAAAATGCGCTGAAAGATGCTGTAATGACCCGTAGAGATTTAATACCAGAAAAGACAAAGGAAAAACTTGACCTGCTGCTAAGTAAATACCTTTAATGTTGAAAATTTTCTCTGTAAAAAAAATAACAGAAACTAATCCACAGCAGAGATTGCTTATTTGGGCAGCAATATTTTTGTTTCTGTTATCTATCATTCTCACCCTTTCCCCCGCGGTCAGATATAGAAGCTGGGATGTTGATTATCTTTGGTGGCATTGGATTGGTTATTTAATATGGCTAGTAAGTTCAATTTGTATTCATCATTCGATCAAAACACACCTGAGAGATTCGGATCCATTTATTTTCATAAGCACCCAATTAATGACCGGATGGGGTTTATTAACAATATGGCGAATAAATCCTTTTTTTGGATTCCGCCAAACCTTATGGTTATCCGTTTGCACAGTTATTTCAATTATCCTAATAAGAACGCCCTCAATCCTAAAACAACTGAAAAGATTTAAATATTTTTGGTTGGCAGTTGGATTGTCCTTAATCACGCTTACTTTTTTCTTTGGCACATACCCTGGAGGAATCGGACCTAAATTATGGTTAGGATATATGGGTGTTTTTTTTCAACCCTCAGAGATTCTCAAAATTATTTTAATAATTTATCTGGCATCTTACTTTTCAGAAAAACAATCAGGAAGTTTTGATTTTATCCATACGATTATTCCAACGATAGTGCTCGTTCTCGCTTCATTAGTAATATTGGTTGGGCAAAGAGACTTGGGAACAGCACTGATCTTCATCACAATTTATATTTTCATTGTATATTTCGTCTTTGGAAGAAAACGCATCCTCACTTTCGGTGGAATCCTACTGGTCTTATCAGCTATTGCAGGATATATAATAGTTGACCTGATAAGAATCCGTTTTCAAGCCTGGATCCTTCCCTGGGGAGATACTCAATCTAGTTCTTATCAGATCATCCAGTCAATCATCGCGTTGTCTGCAGGCGGTTTATTTGGCACAGGAATTGGTTTAGGATATCCAAACCTAGTTCCTCTTTCCCATTCTGATTTTATATTTACTTCGATCGCTGAGGAAACAGGTCTAATTGGAAGCATCGGATTCATATCCTTGCTGGTAATGTTTTTATTCAGAGGGTTTAAGATTTCAATGGAGTCTAAAAACAGATTTCACAGATACCTCGCTGCTGGAATTACAACCTATGTCATCGCTCAATCAGTTTTGATCATTGGGGGGAATATCCGTTTGTTTCCCATTACCGGTGTAACCTTACCTTTCGTTTCTTATGGTGGATCATCTCTACTTACATCTTATTTAGCACTAAGTATGCTGATAATAATAAGCAGTCAAGAAGAAAAACAGAGCACGCTCATCAGCAACACAAATCCTTCCAGAATCGTTACTGCCATATTCACATTATGCCTGGCAGTAATCACGATGACAATTGGTTGGTGGGTAATCATCCGCGGTAATGATCTTCAGAATCGCAGCGATAATCCACGTCATCTCATTTCTAATACCTTTGTAAAAAGGGGGCAAATTCTTGACAGGAACAATAACCTGATTGCTGAAACTGAAGGAAAACCCGGTACCTTTATTAGATTTTATCCATACGTTCCTTTAAGTAACTCAATTGGTTACATTCATCAAAAATACGGACTTTATGGAATTGAAAAAAAATATGATGAATATTTAAGTGGAATTAAGGGATATCCCGCTCACACACTTTGGATGAATTATCTCTTATATGATCAACCTCCAGATGGGAGATCAATCCGGCTGACCTTAGATATGGACTTGCAAAGAGCTGTTGATGACTTAATGAAAGAAAACCAAGGCGCAGCAGTAGTGATGAATGCTGAAAGCGGAGAAATCCTGGCAATATCAACATACCCATTTTTTAATGCAAACCAATTAGAAGAGAATTGGGAAAATTGGAACAATAATGAAAATGCGCCATTTCTCAATAGAGCTACCCAGGGAACATATCCAATTGGTGGATTGCTATCTTCATTTTTACTCTATGAGCAAGATATCAACTTGATCGAAGATTTTAACAATTCAAAAATATTCCCAAATGACAGAAATACTCCGGAATGCGAATCACCCGCTCTTGATTTTGATAATTGGCAATCTAATATTAAAAATGGATGCCTTTCAGCACTTTCACAATTAATTAATTTTGAAGACCTTGCATCCATAAACGAATCACCACTATTTGAATTCATCTTCGATGTTCCTGAAACTGGACTCCCGGTAAATCTTCCAACAGAATTTTCACCAGATGCAAGTTGGATCGACCTAATATCAGGTAAAGATCAAATTCGCACCAGTCCCCTCCAAATCGCTGCAAGCTTGGCCCCATTGAGCAATGGCGGATATGCGATAGAGCCAACAATTCTTTCTTCTGTTAATATCTCATCCGGGCAATGGATCATACTTCCCTCTGAAGAAAAACAGGAATTAATAAAATCAGAAAAAGCAGCGGAGATTGCACAATTCCTTTCCTCAGATGAGGGAAAAAGGTGGGAGTTAAGTGCGATTACATATGATTCTAATGGCGCTTATAGTTGGTATGCGCTGGGCACATATAATGGCAGCAATATAACGCCAATTGTTATTACTGTGGTTATAGAAGCTGAAAATCGAGAAAAGAGTCAATCGATTGGAAAAGAGATCTTTTACGCTTTGAATTTCTAATATCTCCTTACGCTTCGATTAAACGAATGAATTTGCGTTTACCGACCTGCAGTACACCCGCGTGCATCTGATCATTCCAATTCGAGATAACTGCTCCATCAAGTTTTACCGCGTTTTGTTCCACCATTCTTCGCCCCTGACCTCGACTGTTTACCAACCCAGCGGCAACCAGCACATCGAGGCAAATTGCCTCTTTAGAAATAGAAAAATCATCTATATTGTCAGGAATAGTTTTTTTCTGAAATTTCTGAATAAAATCTTTCTGTGCAGTATCCGCTTCCTGTTTACCATAGAAAGCACTGGTTACCTCAAAAGCTAATTTCATTTTTGCGTCTCTTGGGTGTAATTCACCAACAGAAAGTGCTTCCTCAATTTTCTCAATCACTTCAGGAGACCAGCGAGTTACCAAACGCGAATAGACAGGCATACTTCTGTCAGGAATGCTCATTATTTTCCCATATATGTCATTTGGTGTCGTTGTAATCGGAACATAATTCCCCATTGATTTGCTCATTTTTTCCGATCCATCTGTTCCGGGTAGGATACCTAAACAAATTGCGATATTTGGTTGAGCACCGAGTATCGTCATCACCTTTCTGGATGCCGTCACAATATTAAAGAATTGATCTGTTCCGCCGACCTGTATATCTGCTTTCAGACAGTATGCATCATATCCCTGCATTACAGCATATAACGCCTCATGCAGATAAATTGGTTCTCCTTTTTTCCAGCGCAATTTAAATTTTTCACGACTAAGAAATTGCTGCACAGTAAAATTTTGCGTTAGCTTTATTATCTCGGAAAAATTTAATTTTGAAAGCCACTCAGAGTTATATCTGATTTTTGTTTTGTCCTTATCCAAGATTCGAAAAGCCTGGACAGCGTATGTTTTTGCATTTTTTTGGATTTCTTCCGAAGTGAGAATAGGTCTGCTTGTATCTCTATCGGAAGGATCTCCAATTAGTGCGGTATAGTCACCAATTAAAAAAGTTACCTCATGCCCAAAATCTTGAAATTGGCGCAGCTTACGCATCGTAACAGTATGTCCTAAATGCAGATCTGCTTTGGTGGGATCATAACCACAATAAACCTGCAAAGGGCGTTCTTCCTTTTTTGCTTGCTGTAACCGTTCAAACAATTCCTCTCGCATTGCTTCTTTGATCTTTTCGTCACCATATTCAGTCCCCTGCATTAGTACGGTAACTTGTTCTTTTATATCCACGAAATCCTCCAAAAATGGTGTGCTGGATGATTATACCAACTTAAATTTCGTAATAATTCTACATGCTATAATCAGCAAATGGCTATCATGGAAACCGTACTCGTACTCAATGCTAACTTTGAACCAATTAATGTTTGCGCCATGCGGCGCGCAGTCTGCCTGATGTTTTTAGAAAAAGCGTCATTGGTATTGAATGGGCGAGGTGAAATCCGCACCATTGATAGCTCATTTCCCCGACCGTCAATTATTCGCCTTCAACGAATGATTAGCCGTCCGAGGCCCCATGTTAAATTAAACCGGAAAGAGGTATTCCGTAGAGACCATCATACCTGCCAGTATTGCGGAAAGAAAAATAAAGATCTCACAATTGATCATGTTATTCCTCGCCACCAAAGAGGGCAGCACAATTGGAAAAACGTCGTAACTGCCTGCTCTAGCTGCAATCACAAGAAAGGCGGAAGGTCCTTGCGCGAAACAGGTATGCGCTTGCAAAAATCTCCAAAAGCCCCACCGAATTCAGCACTATATATATATAAGCACTATCTTTCCGAAAATGGAGAGTGGGAGCCTTTTCTCAGTGGTTGGTAAACTAAAAGAGATTCCATGAACTGGAATCTCTTTTTTTCTTAATTAATACTTTTAATCAGCTTTTTTTTGAGCAAGTCCATGATCTATCATAAGGAGCGCATTGCCTGATTCACCGGCCAACTTCAGATTCTCAAGGATATCTGTAGCATTCTTTTCCTCTTCAACCTGTTCATTCACAAACTACTACAGGAACATTTGAGCACTCATTTCGTCAAGTAATTTCTTGTTCATTTCATATCTTCATTTTATTTAAAAATAATAGTCCAATAATATATATTAGACTATCAATGTTTTATTCCTCATTAAATACCCCGTAGCTTGCTACGCGGGTTCCACGCTTTAGCAAAATCTGCTCCCCGAAGTGGCATAATTCCGTAATACGCCGCAGCTTGCTGCGGTGATAGGAATTATGAGGATTTTGCCAGTTTATTAATTCTTTCTAACGCCTATTCCTTTTATTGATCAAAAATAAATTTTCTGGTTTCTATTCAATTATTTCTCCCTTTACGTGACGAAAAATAATTGTACTTACGCTGACCACTGCCACTACTGCCATTGTCATTTGGTTTGCATTTACACCACCAACATAGGATGTATCTAACCTTATGAACTCTAAAAGAAATCTACCAATCGGGTATACGATTAGATAAATACTAAAGACATCTCCAGGGAGCAGCTTGCTTTTTAACTTCCGCGAAACAACAATAAGCAGGAAAAAATTACAAATATTCCATAAAGATTCATACAGGAACATTGGGTGGAAATGCGAAAATTCTTCATATCCTGGCAAGCGGTGAACCAAATCAATGAAAATCGCCCAAGGAAGATTCGAAGGTGGGCCATATAACTCCTGATTAACAAAATTACCCCATCGGCCAATTGCCTGTGCCAACGCAAGTCCTGGAGCGATAATATCCGTCCATGTGAGAAAATCCAACCCCTTCTTCTTTGAGTACACAAGCAGAGCAACGAAACCACCAACTACCGCGCCTGGAATACCTAATCCTCCCTGTCGAATATTGAATATTTCTATAGGATGGGAAAAATAATAATTAGCCCCCACACCCATCGATTGAGAAGGAGTTAATACATGCCATAAGCGAGCGCCAATGATCCCGGATATCAACAACCAGGGGACCATATCCCAAATAAACTCGCTATCAAACCCGCGCCGTTCAGTCTCCTTAATCGAAACCCAAACAGCAGCGAGAACTCCAAACATAATTATTATTCCATAAAAATATATTTTCAGAGGTCCAATATAAAATCCATCAGACAATTTCAACTCCCTTCTTCTTTATAAAAAAATCACTGGTTTTCTTTAAAATAGGATCGCACAAACCACAATCGCTGAAGGGCAGTAAAATTCCCTAACAAAGCAATTATTAGTACACCTATCAAAGGTTGGTTAAAAAACAAACTGATTACTAAGAAAAAAAGACGTTCTACCCTTGTTAATATTCCTGTTTTTACTTCAACTCCTAACCCTTCAGCGCGAGCACGAATATAAGACACAAGGAAACTTCCGCATAAAGCAAGATATACCAGGATAATTCCAGTATTATTATTTATGGATGAAAAGTGAACCAGAATCCCGAAAAGAAGTGTCATTTCCGAGTATCTATCTATAAGCGAGTCAAATAAACAGCCAAACTTACTTGGCTCTCCCGATAATCGCGCCATTGTACCATCTATTGCATCAAAGGTACCTGCCAATGAAGCAATTACACCACCAACAACATGTTTTCCATCTGCAATGAACAAAGCTGCTCCAATATTGCCTAACAAACCTAATAGAGTAACAAAATTCGGTGTTAAACCAGCTTTTAAAAATATCGAGGACACAAAAACCAGTATTTTAGTAAATTTTTTCCTCAAGAAATCTGTGATTGTCATATATTCTTTTTGCAATTCCTTAATAATTACGGTTGATAATCGTCTTCTTCAGAAATCGAGGAGTCTGATTCTTTATTCACTTTCCTAACTCGCCCCCCTGATTCCTGGGGGCCTACAACTCCGATTTCTTCCAATTCATCCATCAATCTTGCTGCTCTTGGAAATCCTATTCGCAACTTCCTTTGTAAACGTGAGGTAGATGCATACCCATCACTCTGAATCAGATCAATTGCTTGATCAAGCAAATTATCCTTAGAACTTGTTTGAGATTCGATAAAACCTTCCCAGGGTGCTGTGGTTGAATAGCCATCCTCAAGGTCAGTCTGGCTGTGCCAGTGATTGATGATCCCCTCAATTTCTCGATCGTCTACCATAACACACTGGGCACGTTTTAATCCCGCCGTTTCTGGATCAAGGAACAGCATATCGCCTTTTCCCATTAAAGTTTCTGCGCCATTTGTATCCAAAATGACTCGTGAATCTACTGATGAAGCCGTCATGAATGAAATTCTGGCAGGAAAATTCGCTTTGATAAGACCAGTAATTACATCCGTACTAGGTCTTTGTGTGGCAACAACCAGATGAATACCCGTTGCCCTGGCCATTTGCGCCAACCGAACCAAATACATTTCAGTCTTTTCAGGTTCTGAAAGCATCAAATCTGCTAATTCGTCTATCACGATTACAAGTTTTGGAAGCCCGGTTTTTCCTCGCCGAATCATTTTCAGGTTATACGCATCCAGATCACGAGCATTTACTTCCTCTAGCTTTTTATATCTTTCTTCCATTTCCTTGATAGACCAGGCCAGAACTGCAAGCATTCGATCGATTTGAGTTTCCACTTTTCCCATCAGATGCGGTAACCCATTAAATCGAACTAATTCCACCATTTTAGGGTCAAGGATTGCAATTCTTAGATCCCTGGGTGAATTATTCATCACAATACAGGAGATAATTGAGGTAATACAAACTGATTTCCCTGACCCCGTCGTACCAGAAACAAGTAAATGCGGCATCTTCACCAAATCAGCAACAATCGGATTTCCAGATACATCCAACCCAAGAGCTAAACTTAACGACGAAAATTGTTTTCTAAATTCAACACTTTCAAGAACAGCTTTTAACCTTACAAGAACGCTATTCCTATTTGGAATCTCAATACCCACAAAAGCATGCCCAGGAATTGGTGCTTCAATTCGCAATCGGCTCACTGATAAAGCCAAGGCAAGATCTTTCTTCAACCCGGAAATTTGAGAGACGCGTATTTTTTTCTTAACGATATCTCCACTATCGTTAACTTTCTCAATAAATCCTGGTTCAATAGCATACTGGATAATTGTTGGGCCAACTCGATATCCTGCCACTCGTACTGGAATACCGAACTCCTCCAAGGTCTTTTCAATTTGCACAGCTTTCGTGTGAATAAATGATTCATCAGTAAGAGTTGCAGGATTTTCTAACAATAAATCTAAAGAAGGTAAATCATGTGATTTAAATCGGGTTTTTGAATTATCTGAATGATTTTCAATTTGCTCATTTGCAAATTGTTTTTCTCTGGCAGTATTTTTCGTTTCTAATTTTACTGAATCATTCGACAATATTTGGGTAAAAATATTATCAAAATAAATCACAATCTTTTTGTAAAGTCCCAATACATTAATAATTAAGATCACATTTATTACAACAAGAAGCAAGTATGTAGGTAAATCTCCAATCACATTTTTTAATAAACGAGCAGTCCCCCATCCAATTACCCCACCATCCAAACCATCATTCGCTCTTTCAACCGAAAATTTTCCAATTACGGATAATAAAGCAGAGAATGAAAAAAGCAGTACCTCTAAAATAAGTAATTTTGTATAATCAAATCTTGGAAATCGTTCTAAATGCCTCAGCAAGATTACCACCCCGGTTAGAGTCAGAATGATAATTAGAAAATACGCCCCCAAACCAAACCATCTAAATATTAAATCTACCCACTGATCAATCAATTTTCCCTGAGTGAGGTTGAAAACATTTAATACAGAAATAATTCCTATACAAATAAAAAGAATCCCCAAAAGATCCTGTCCAAATCGCTTAATTACAAGCAGGATCCCTTGCAGGAAAGAATCTTTTCTGTTTATGTCAGAATGACTTGCCATCATTTTTGGTATTGATTTAATACTAATCCTATTTTCCGATTAATTTCATCAATTTGTATGATTTTAACCTACACTTCAATTTACTTATCTTTTTCCTTGATTTTTTCATCGTTAACTCTCCTATTATCTTTCTTTTCCAACGTGATAATCTGGTCAGCAACAGCTGAAATTGCAACGCGTTGTTTCCGGTAAAAATCCGCTTCAGAAAGAGCTAATCGACGTGAAAGATCCTTTACTTTCCATCCCTCCATAAATTTCAGGTCCAAAATATTGAATAATATCCATTCATTTGTATATTGTCTATCTCCTACTGGCCGCAAACCTTCTATTGCCTCTCGCAGAACCCCCCGTAACGCCTTAATAGATGATTCTTCTTCCTCTCTAATACGTTTTTGAACCGAGGATAATTGAATCAGCGGGCTTTGAGACAACTTAGGTCCTCCAAAAAATTGGTTCAAAGCATCTTTAACCCATTTTTCAAAATCTCTCAAATTTGAAATATTTAATCCATTGAGAATTCTTTTCTTATTAAATCTTGAAGATGCCAAAATACTCTGAATGGCTGTTACTTGAGGAGTCAGTATTTCCAATGACAAGAAAAGGGAGTCTTGATTTTTTCTATCCTGCAGTGCTGTGGCAGCTCGATCTATCAATTTTCTAAGCGCAATCCTTTTCTCATCATCGAGCGCAACAGGATCAAATTCCTTAGTAGCAATGAACCCCAATAAATTCGAGTCCGTAGAACTACCATCAACAATTGGAATAATTATCCTTTTCTGATAGATTTCAATTTCCTTAAATTTATCTTTTTTTCTTAGAGTGTTTATTACACTACTATTTTCTTTAATGAAGCGATCACTTAAGTTACCCACAATCACATTCAATGCTGACTCTTCATCTCTATTCTCAATTAATAATGCGCCGTCAATTTGCAGCCGATCACAGAGAGTTGCTAAAATCAATTCCAAGAATTGTTCTAGATCATTTTTAGTTAATAATCTGTCCTCAAGCATTCTAATCTTGGCTAATTCTTCTCTATCTGAACCGATGAAAAAAAGCCGCTCCCATATTGGCGAAAATATTGTGACAAAATATTCAAATAAAACAATCGTTGCTACCATCCCCAGAATAATCAAAGAGGAAACATTTACATTTAATTGTTTACCCACTCTGGAGGTTATAGTTGTCACACCCAAAGCAAGACTGGCTGTAATAGGACCTCGCATAATCCATTTAAACAACCTGCTCTTAATAACTCTATCTGGCCATGGAAATCCGAAAAAAGAAACTGTATATGTCATGCCTATAATAGAAAAAGAAACAAACAGATATGCAAAGATAGATAGCAGCCAAAATATAATTGCGTTATTTGACGCGAAACTGGAGCCATACAACAGATATGGAAATGATCCGAGAGCGGGTCCAATTGCGCTGGTGACGAGATAAACCATTCTTCGCTGGCTCGTTTTTGTAGAAGTCCTGTTCAGGCAGCGGATGAAGTTGTACCAAGAGAAAGCCATCATTATTACATAGAAACCGCTGAAGTAGTCTTGAAAAATATTCCGTTCAATGTGTGGTGCTGGAAAACTAGTAGTGTTCACCTCAGAAAACAAAGTGCCGTTGAAAAGCAATACACAAAACAAAATGCTTATAAGAATGGCTGCGTACCCCATTACACGACGTTTCCCTCTGCTCGGTTTGCCTGTAATAGTGAGTAATGCATCAGAAAAAAAGAAAAAAGAAGTCGGCAGGAAAATTAGACCAATATATTGTATGCGCAAAATACGAAGTAATTCGTTCTTTTGATAGGTTGTGGTTATGAAAGCATCAGCACCAAAGATAATCACGATGCAGGTCACAAGTAATGTGAAAGTCCAGGTAACACGATCACGCAGTTTGAATGTAATCACATATATTAATAACGAAAAAGATATAACCGCCACCCCGGCAGTAATCACATCACTTATAGTTTTAAGAAATAACAGGAATCCTTCCATATAATAATATGTTACCGTAAAAACCGTGCAAAGAATATTGCCAGATCATTATTTGCAAAATAATTATCATTAAATCCCGAATACTCAAAACCAAGCTTTTTCACTAAGCAAATGGCTGGATAGTTTTTCGAAGACATTTCAATGGTCATGCGATCAATATTTCTCGCTAATGCCCAATCAGTTGCTGCTCGGATAAGTGTGGTGGCAATCCCCTTGCTCCGCCATTGTTCCTCTACAACTAAATTTCTTACCCAGACCATTTTTAAAGCAAACATCATGCTTAATGTGATGTATCCTACAGGAACATGATCAATACATCCTACTAATATTGTGGAATAATCTTTCCATCGGTTTAATAATGCTTCTGGTGAACGGGGATATTTAATTCTCATCTTGCGTGGTAAATCAGTTTCCTTAAATCCCGTTTGGATCTCTGCTACTCCAACACCCTGATTCATCTGCCATACTTTTGAAGTTCGGACAGAATGATCAAACCGTGACAGATTTTCTATGTCAGGAGAAACTGCAGGTCTTACTAAGATTTCAGCCATTTATTAATTTCCCTTTCATTGAGGTAAAACTTTTACTTCAATTTCACAGGGTTTTACCAAATTATTCATATTATCAGATACAACTAACCTAAGAAAATAATTTCCCGGTTGAAGTTGGTCAGTATTCCATATGCCGCCTAAAGCACCCTCCACAACCGGCATGTTACCCGCGGATATTGGGGTCCAGATATCATCTCCCTGGTATCGGTATTCATATTTATAAAAACCCAAATTGGGAAGATTCACAGTGCCAACTAATTCAATCGACCCACGTATTTCATCACCAGATTGAGGATCAATCCATTCGAGTTGATCGGGGATACATCCTGTTACCGCAATTGCCGTTTGTGTTTGTTGTAATCCTTGGGGAGTTACATTTGGATCAATCCCCCCCCCAGTATATGGTGTTTGTGTAGATAACAAATCAATTGTAGGGGTGGCAATTTGTGCAATACCAGGATATCGAATAGAAGCAACAGAAACGAGGATGAAATTCGATAACCCAAATAAACTTACAAGAAATATGAAAGTAAAAGCGGATCGAATTCGTTTTTGGGCAATTTCTCGTTCTAATCCAAAACTTGCTTTCCCAAATAATATCCGGGCACTTAGCATGCTCCTTAAATTTATTAAAAGCACTATACCCAATACAAGATAAATTCCCACTTCATAGTTCACAACGAACCGGACTAATTCTTCCATGAAATTATTTCAGAAGCAAATCGTTCATAAACGCTTAATCACACCTCTAATGATCGCTTCCATCTTCGGAACCAAAATTTTTCCAGCTTCCAATACTTCTTCATGCGTTGTCACAGTTGATCCATCGAGATTCGCTTTATTACTAATTCCAGATAAACCCAGCACCCTCAAATTTGCGTGTCTGGCTGTAATTACTTCAGGGACAGTTGACATCCCCACCGCATCCACGCCAATACCATGCATAAAACGAAGGTCAGCAGGAGATTCAAATGAAGGTCCAGCAAGACATATATAAACACCTTCCTGAGGTGTAATGCCATTTTCTTTTGCTGCTTCTTTGGCCACTTCAATTAATTTGTGGTCATATGGCTGACTCATATCCGGAAATCTTTCCCCAAACTCATCAATATTAGGTCCGCGCAGAGGGTTCAACCCAGCCATTGCAATCAGACTAATATGATCGTTAATAAGCATCACTTCCCCCGGTTCATAATCAGGATTCACCGCCCCTGCCGCATTGGTAACAATTAATACATCAACCCCCAATCGGATCATAACGCGGACAGGAAAACCAACTTTGACCATTGGATATCCTTCATAATAATGTGCTCGCCCCTGCATGATAATAACCGGTTGATTTTCTAGGTCGCCGATCACCAATCTACCCTTATGCCCTTGAATTGTAGTTTGAGGCCAGTTAGGGATTTTACTGTAATGGATGTAATCTGCAGGAGACACAGAATTTGCTAGATCACCCAACCCAGACCCAAGTATCAATCCGATTTTCGGTTTTTTCTTTGTGAAAGAATTAATGGCTGTTACGGCTTCATCGATCATTTTTAATGTTACATATTCGGACATTTCTCCTCCTTTCAGAGAAAGCAATAAATTTTTCAATTTGATTATAACAAAAGCTTAATCAGGAACTTAATAAATAATTTAAGATCCTTCCAATAAATGCTTTATTTTTACAAGAAATTTATCAATATCCTGGTCATTTATCCAATAATGAGTAACAAACCTGAAACTCTTCGGCCCTGACATACCAATCAAGATGTTAACTTCTGCCATCCCCTTGATAAGATTATCTGCAGAAATTTTCGCATTATCAGATAATTCAATAAATACCATATTTGACTGTGGAACCCCTTTTTTAAAAACAATGCCCGGTAGTTCTTTCATACCCTCAGCAAGGTTTCTTGCCCGCAAATGATCTTCTTCCAACCTATCAATCATTTCATCTATTGCCACAATACCAGCTGCTCCAAGAATACCAGCCTGGCGCATCCCGCCACCCAATTGTTTTCTTATCTTCCTGGCTTTTTGAATAAATTCATTGGTTCCACACAGAATTGACCCAACCGGGGCACATAATCCTTTGCTAAGGCAGAACATTACAGAATCAGCTGTTTCGACGAGTGCAGATGGCTCTATTCCTAAAGCCACACTTGCATTAAAAATTCTAGCCCCATCAATATGAAGACGAATATTCTTCGGATTCAAAATATCCGCAACCTTATTTGTATATTCTTTACTCAGCGGTATCCCCCCGCAGTGGTTTTGCGTATTTTCCAGGATGAATAATTTCGTTTCTGGATGATGAATATCCTCCTCCCGAATCGCTTTCCTAATATCAGTTAACGCAAGAGTGCCATCCATTTGATTGGGAATTAATTGAGGAAAAACACCGCCCAATGCAGAAATCCCTCCTACTTCGTGAAGAAAAGTATGCCCATTGTTTCCCATAACCGCTTCGTCCCCACGCCCACAATAAGTTAGCACAGCAATCAAATTTGCCATTGTTCCAGACGCGGTAAAAAGAGCCGCCTCTTTTCCCATTAACTCAGCAGATTTTTGTTCTAAGGTATTTATTGTCGGATCTTCGCCATAAACATCATCCCCAATCAGTGCGGTTGCCATTGCCTTTCGCATGGTGGAGGTGGGATGGGTAACCGTATCCGATCGAAAATCTATTACTCCATTCTCAAATGCCATTACTTCTCCTTCGCTTTTAGTTCATCGATAATATTCTGTAATCCAGCGGGTAATCCAGCTTCAAAAGACCGCAGTGTCTGTTGCCCAGGCAATTGGATTTCTAATCTCTTTGCATGTAAAAAATGCCTGCCTAATACAATAGTTGGAGTTGAATATCCATAAATTGTGTCGCCCGTAACAGGAGATCCAATTGATGATAAATGCACTCGGATCTGATGTGTTCTACCGGTTAATATTTGGATTTCTAAAAAGCTATACTGGCCCAATTTTAATAAGGTATGGTATATCGTTATCGCAACCTTTCCTTCACCCTTCGGCGCAACTGCCATCTTTTTCCTATTCGTACGGTCGCGATATATCGATGCAACGATTTTTCCGGATTCAGTAGGAGGATGCTTATCGACCAAAGCAAGATAATATTTTTGGACTTTTCGAGATTTAAATTGCTCCTGCAGCCAAAAGTGCGCTTTCTCATTTTTTGCCAGAATGACTACACCAGAAGTGTTTTTATCCAACCTATGAACAATTCCAGGTCTCATCTTTCCCCCAATACCATCCGAGAATGAGGTATGACCAAGAGCAGCATGCACCAGAGTACCTGTCGAATGGCCTACCGCTGGATGCATAACCATCCCAGCAGGTTTATTGATTACCATAACATCATTGTCTTCAAAAAGTATATCCAATGGAATTTTTTCAGGCTGCAAATCAAGCGGGGTTGGAGTTGGGATAGTTACCTCAATGGATATACCCTTTTTTCCCAATGAATAACCTGTTTTTGTAATGACTAGATTATCCACCAGCACTCTTCCTTCTTTAATTAATCGTTGAATCTGAGATCTTGTTTTACTCGGTAATTGCATAGTTAGAAATCTATCCAAACGATCTGGTGAATCATTGAGAAAAACAAAGGTATAAGTTACACTTTTCATAATACGGCAAACCTTTACCGTTGTTCCATTTCTTTCGATTCAGGTACTTCCTCGTTTTTATTCTTCCTTAACTTTTTTTCTTCCACCCACAACCCAAGTATCATAACTCCAACGCCAACAGTCACGCTGGCATCCGCCACATTAAATACCGCAAAATTTCCCACAGAAATAAAATCAGTAACATGTCCGACCGTTAATCGATCGATCAAGTTCCCAACAGCACCCCCCAACTGCATGCTTAACGCAATCCGTAGAAACCAATCCCCTTCAGTCAGTTGTGGGTAGTAAACAATGATCACTAATGCGATGATGCTCACTAAAAACGCAAAAAGAAGATTATTATTCTGGAACATTCCAAAGGCTACGCCAGTATTTTTCCAATGAACCACACGCATGTATGGTGTTAACCAATCCCAGAGTGACCAAATCTCTCCAATTTCAAGTGTGTTTCTGATTAGTATTTTTGTCCACTGATCTAAACTAACAATCCCGGCAGCGATAGGAAATAAGACTAGATAACTTTTTAAATTATTTTTCAATTCTGATTCTCCAACGAAATATTTTCTAATTCTAACTTACAAAAGATCATGTATGTAAATCCTGGTCATTCCATCAAACTCACTATTCAACGTATTAAACAGATGATCTAAATTGACCTCCATAGGAAACCTTACTAAATGTGATTCACATTTATTTCTGCAGTCGCTTGACCCAAAGCCTTCTATTGATATTTCTCCACCCATCTGGTCATGGAAAGTTTTACAGAAAGAGCATTCATTTCTTTCCGAGCTCACCTGGTACCATATCTCAACTGGAAACAACAAATCCTTTAAATAATCAATATGCCAAAATTTTTTAGAAGACTTTGTCAAATGCCGTGTGATCCTGCTTTTCAAACCTCCACTGCCATGTGCACTTCCACAGTAGAAATAATATCCAGGGATAAATTCAACATCATTGAACCTATGTAAATTTTGTCTGGTTCTTTCTTCTAAACGAAAGATAATTGTATAATTTCCTTTCTTTGAAGAGATTTCATGCATTTCCAATTTACTTAAGGCTGCCCTTAATTGTTTTATAAATCCTTTTCTAACCACAGCGCAAGAGTTTCCCCATCAAACTCTTCGCTGGCATTTGGTAATGTTTCTGGACTCTTTTCAGTTACGATCTGGACAGCTAATGTTTCCATCATGATGTAATCCTTGAAATCTTCGACAGCCTTAGATAAATTATCTGAAGCAGTAAAATAGAGACGAATTCGATCTGAAATTTCAAAATCTGCTTGTTTCCTGGCTTCTTGTACTCTGCGAACAAACTCTCTTGCCAATCCCTCATTTCTTAATTCCTGGGTCAGATCGGTAATCAACGCGGCCAAATAAGCCCCTTCTGACGCAACCACAAAACCTTCCTTCGCTTGTATGCGGACTTCGATTTCTTCTGGTGAAAATTCATAATCTTTTTTATCAATTTTTATTGTGATATTCAGCCCTTCCAGTAAATTCTTGGCAAATTTCTCGGCATCTACTCCAAGGATTGCTTCCCTGATTCTCGGAAAATCCTTTTTATATTTCTGGCCTAATTGCTTAGGAAGCGGTACCAATTCATATGCCGCAGCTTCACTTATCGCGCTCAACGAACGAACATTCTTTACATTCAGTTCTTCTTTCAGCAATTCAGCATATTCTTTAATTGCTTCTCTTTCAGTTTTATTACTAGTTGAAAAAGCCGCTTCCTGCAATGGCTGCCGCACCTTAATTCTGGACTGGTTTCTAGCAGCATGCCCTAAAGATACCAACCGCATCACTAAGCCCATATTATCGATCAGGTTTTGATTAAGGTAGTTTTCATCAAATTTTGGCCAATCTGTCATATGTATTGATATTGGTGCTTGAGGGTTTACCGCCTTCACCAAATTTGAGTAAATCTCTTCTGCGATAAACGGCATTGTTGGAGCAAGTAATTTGCTCACTGTAACAAGTGCTTCATACAAAGTAGTATAGGCAGCAAATTTATCATCGTCAGATTCGCTCTTCCAGAACCGTCGTCGAGACCGTCGTAAATACCAATTTGATAGTTGTTTTACAAATCCTTCAATCGGGCGAGTGGCTCCCAATACATCATAATTTTCAAATGCTGTAGTTACGTTTTGAACTAAAGCATGTAATTCTGCAAGCAGCCATAAATCTAATTTTGAGTACTTAACCTCCCTTGTTGGATCAGGAACCCATTTATCCAGATTTGCATAGGTCACAAAAAATGAATACGTATTCCATAATGTCAACGTGAAATTACGCAGCACTTCGGAAACAAGGCCAGCAGAAAAGCGCCGCTCCTGTCCTGGTGGACTAGCCGTGTAAAGATACCAGCGCATTGCATCTGCACCCTGCGCGTTGAGAACTTCCCATGGATCGACAACATTGCTCTTCGATTTAGACATCTTTTGTCCATCCGCATCAAGTATTAAACCAAGGCAAATGACATTTTTAAATGCGGGCTTCTCAAATAAAAGAGAGGAAATCGCATGCAGTGAATAAAACCAACCACGAGTTTGGTCAACCGCCTCACAAATATAATCAGCCGGGAATTGTTTTTTAAAAGAAACTTCGTTTTCAAATGGATAATGCCATTGAGCAATAGGCATTGAACCAGAATCAAACCATACGTCAATCAATTCTGGAACACGGTGCATCCGTTCCCCGCACTTACTGCAGGGAAATTCAACCTCGTCCACATACGGACGATGCAAATCTAATCCGGTGAGGTCTTTACCGGTTTTTTCAGACAGTTCACCCACTGACCCGATACATTCCTGGTGACCACAGACTAAGCATTCCCATACCGGTAATGGAGTTCCCCAATACCGTTCCCTACCAAGTGCCCAATCCACGTTGTTTTCAAGCCAGTTCCCAAATCTTCCATCCTTAATATGATTGGGGTACCAATTTATCTCCTGGTTCAGCGAAACCAATTTTTCTTTCAGTTTACTTGTGCGAATATACCAGGTTTGGCGGGCATAATAAAGCAGTGGAGTAGAACATCGCCAACAGAAGGGGTAAGTATGTGTATAATCTTCTGATTTATAAAGTAATCCTCTGTTCTTAAGGTCTTCGATAATAAACGGATCTGCATCTTTCACAAATTTTCCAGACCAGGGTCGAACTTCCTGTATGAACGTACCATTAGGGGCAACTGTCATTAAAACCGGGAGATCTTCTTCATACGATAGCTTCATATCGTCTTCGCCGAACGCCGGGGCAATATGTACCATGCCTGTCCCTTCATCAACAGTCACAAAATCCCCGAACACAATACGATGCGCAGGTTTGTCAGGGGGAAGAAACGTATATAAAGGTTGGTATTGTTTACCTTTTAATTGTTTTCCTTTCAAAACTTCAATTATTTCAACCTTTTCATCACCAAACACCTTTTCAATTAGCGATTCCGCTAAAATTAGATTTTCTGTTCCTTCTACTACTCCATTAATAACTTCCCGCTTAACAACCGCATAATTTATATCTGGGTGAACGGCAACAGCAACATTTCCTGGCAATGTCCAGGGGGTCGTCGTCCAAACAAGAAGGGAAGTACTAGAATCGTCAACAAGAGGCATTCTGACGAATACCGAAGGCTCAGTCACATCTTTATATCCTAAAGCCACCTCATGATCAGACAACGGCGTCCCACAGCGAGGGCAGTAAGGAACAACTTTGAACCCTTGATAAAGCAGCCCTTTATCCCACAAACTCTTCAGAATCCACCACACGGATTCAATATATGAATTTTTATAAGTAACATACGCAGTATTAAAATCAACCCAATATGCGATCCGCTCAGTGAGCTTTTCCCATTCCCGAATATTTGCAAAAGCAGAATCTCGACAGAGATGATTGAATTCCGCGATTCCAAATTCCTCGATCTGTTGCTTATTTTTAAAACCTAATTTCTTCTCTACTTCAATCTCAACTGGCAAACCATGAGTATCCCATCCACCTCGTCTGGAAACATGAAAACCCTGCATAGTTTTATATCGGGGAAATATATCTTTAAAAGCGCGTGCAAGCACATGATGAACGCCAGGTATACCATTTGCGGTTGGAGGGCCTTCATAAAAGACATATTCAGGATCACCCTCCCGATTTATTGTTGAAGCATGGAAAATATCTTCCTTTTTCCAAAAATCTAGTATGGATAATTCCATCGCGTTCGCGTTCAATTTTGATGATACTGGTTTAAACATCCGGCCTCCAAAATTTAATTAAAAAACCGCCCCATCAGGGACGAGAATTTTCCCGCGGTACCACCCCGGTTTCCGATTTACGGACTCTTTGCATAAGCATTAAATGCTTTGTCAGTGATAACGGGCAGAATGCCCGGTTTCCTTAATCACCATTACTGATTTTCAGGTCACAACTCGAGAGTGATTTTCAATTATTTTTTATCTGTGCTTGCACCATCCACAGGTCGCTGCCAAAAACAATTAATTTACTCTTCTCTGTCTTAGTTTTTCGGTAAAAAATTATCTCATATTCCTAATAAAAAATCAACTTCACGATATTACACCATAAAACAATGGCAGCGATTCACAAGGCAAATCAGACCAACCAACACATTCTTTTAATCTGATTTCAGCCGCCTTTACTTTCTCAGACTCATTGGAGAGAATAGTAAACAACACATCATCTTTTCTGATCTGCTCACCCACTTTTTTATGAACGAGAATGCCCACCGCCAGGTCAATCGAATCAGTCTTTTTCGCCCTACCTGCTCCAAGATCTACCGCAGTCTCTCCAACTGTTCGGGCATGTATCTGCGAAATATAACCGGCACGGTCTGCTTTTACTTCATGCCGTATAGGTGCTTCTGGTAGTTTCTTAGGATCATCAATGAAAGACACATCACCATTTTGGGCAATTACTAATTCACGAAACTTATTCCATGCAGATTTATTTTCTAATGTTTTTTTGGCAAGAATTTTTGCTGCTTTTAAATCTTTCGCTTTCTTACCTAAAACCAGCATATGGCTGGCAATCACCAAGCAATGTTCAAGAAAATCACTCGGACCCTTATTATTCAAAGAATTAACTGCTTCTTTTAATTCAATTGCGTTACCAACTGCTTCTCCCAGCGGTTGGTTCATGTCTGAAATCACCGCTCGTACTTCTCGACCAGTTAATTTTCCAATGGCAACCATCATCTTCGCAAGCCGTTTTGCTTCTTCAGGACTCTTCATGAAAGCGCCATTTCCTGCTTTTACATCTAAAACAATAGCATGAGCACCAGCAGCAATCTTTTTACTCATCACAGATGATGCGATCAATGGTAGTGAAGGTACAGTTCCTGTAACATCTCTTAATGCATATAATTTTCCATCCGCAGGTGCTAAATCAGCAGATTGACCTGTAAGCACAAAATTTATTGCTTTTAATTGGGATAGGAATTCTTCTTTCGAAAGATCAACACGATATCCAGGAATTGATTCCATTTTATCCAATGTTCCACCACTAAATCCCAGACCACGCCCAGACATCTTGCCCACAGGCAAACCACAAGCCGCAACGATCGGTCCGACCACTAAAGTCGTTTTATCGCCAACTCCACCAGTGGAATGTTTGTCCACAACAATCGGCGCAACAGATGATAAATCCAACACTTCTCCAGAATCTGCCATGGCAAGTGTAAGATCTGTCGTTTCTTGGTCAGTCATTCCATTTAACAACACGGCCATTGCCCATGCGGATACTTGATAATCAGATATATCCCCGTTTGCCAATCCATGAATAAAGAAATCTATTTCCTCTTTCGAAAGTTCTTTTTTGTCCCGTTTTTTGATGATGATATCAACTGCTCGCATAATTCACCTCAAATATTTTTCACTTTTTATAAACGAAATCCCTCTTAAGAGGGACTTCGTTATTTTTTAAAAATTAAATTATTCTTTTGGTTTCAGAAAAATAGCTGTCTTGCGGCTAGTTCCTTCACCAACGCTTTCTGTTGTAACAAATGGATGGTAGCGTAATTCTAGATGAATTAGCCGGCGTTCATTTGCTGGCATAGGCTCGAGAACTTGCTTTCTTCCAGTTTGCACAACCTGGTCTGCCAAACGCCGTGCAATTTGCCGAAGCTGCCTTTCTCTGCGGAATCGATATCCCTGGACATCAATCATCAGGGGAACCCAGTTGCCAACTTCCTGGTTTAGCATCAGGCTCGTAATGTATTGCAGAGAGTTCAATGTCTCTGCTCTACGGCCAATTAGAATACTGAGATCTTTACCAGTAATCTCTATCAGTACCATTAAACGATCATTTTCATCCTCGGGCTCGAGAATCCGGGAGGATACGTTTGCGGTTAATTTCATTTTCTGCAGTAAGTTTTTAACGATCCTCTCTGCTTTAACCTTTCCCTCCTCCATTGGATCTTCAAACACTTCATTTTCTATAACGACAGGACTTGATAGTTCTTTTTTCTCTTTTTTATCTTCTGTTGGAAATTCATCTGTAATAGATAAAAGCACACGTACCTGGCTGCTTCTCATACCGAGAAAGCCACTCTTCCCTTCATCAATTACTTCAACAGACACCGCGTCTCTTGGTAATCCCAATTGATCTAAACCTTTTTCAACAGCTTCCTCAACAGACGGGGCAATAACCTCTAAAGTTGTTTTTTGCTCATTCATTTTTCTTTGCTCCCTACTTTATATTTTCAGCTTTTTTATTAGGGAGTAATTTCTTAAAATCAAACCGCCCTAAGATCGCATATTGAATAATACTAAAGAGATTTGAAGCCAAGAAATAAAGCGCCAATCCTGAAGCCAGAGAATATGCAAACCATCCCATCAGTAAAGGCATATAAACATTCATCATTCCTGACATCTGGTTTGATTGGCTGTCCGCAGATGGTGTCGCCATCAACTTCGTTTGCAAGAAAGAAGAAGCTGCAACTATGATAGCCAGAATAGGAATTCCAAATGAGAGGCCGGGGATAAAAATCCTCTCCGGCTGACCGATATTCATCCATAAAAATTGGCTGTTTAGAGGTATCAAGGCCAAAGGCTCCTGTAACCCTGGAATAAAGGAAAACAAATCTTTCAGCCAAGGTGATATTTTTGGGATCAAGTTTAACATCTGTAGTGGAGCATTTCCCATTGTCTGAATGATACTCTGATAAAGGCCAATAATGATCGGGAATTGAATCAGGGTAGGCAGACAAGAAGCAAATGGGCTAATGCCCTTCGTTTTATAAAAACTCATTTGTTCTTGTGCTAATTTATCTCGGTCGTTCTTATATTTTTTCTGGATAGCAATCCATTCTTCGTCATTCTGCATTTCCTGCAGTGCGCGACTACTCTTGATCTGCTTTGACATCAACGGCCAAGAAATAAGTTTAATAATGATCGTGAAAAGGATTATCGCAAGACCAATATTTTCACCGATCAGATCGTAGATGAAAAGCAGGGCATTTATAAAGGGTTCTATTATGAGTGATTCCCACATGTTAATTTCCTATTCTTCTTTAGATTATTTAGTTAGTTGGTAAAAATGTCCAAATTCCAAATCCATTCAGATCGTATGCTGCAAGCAAAGATTCCTCGCTGGCAGAAGCAAAAATAATCTGTTCTCCAACGATGTTTATCGTTGAATATATTGGATTTTCAATATTCGCAATCGTCTTTGCCTCTTTATTCAAGTTGATTGTGAAGATCTTTCCTTCATCTGTTGCGAACACAGCGCCTTCCTGATAAGCAGCACCACTGGCAACTAATTTTCCACCTGCCGAAAAAGGCGATGACCAAATGGCCGAACCATCAAGCACATTAACTGCATGAATATTGCCATCTACGTCAGCGACAAAGACAGCTTCATCGATTACTACTGGAGTACTCCAAACAGCTCCGAGATCTCCATTATCATTAAAACTCCATAACAGTTTTTCATCTTTTACATCTATAGCGAAAAGACCACCCTCAATCGTTGCTACAAACACTACACCTTCCTCTAAAACCGGGTCGCCGATAATCGCCATCCCTAAATCAATGCTCCATTTTGCATTCGATAGAAGAGTTTTGCTGCCATCCTTAGCATTAACCAGATTGCTCGGGGAAAACTCTTTATCAAAAGCATAAAATTTATGGTCCATTGAAGCAAGATAGATCATGCTCACGTCTGCAAGAGGTTTGGTCCAATTTGGCCCATCTCCCTTGAATTTCCATTGTAAATTACCCTCACTATCAAGAGCATACAAATAATGGTCAGAATTGGGTGCGTATACCATGCCATCAGAAATCAGGGCTGCTCCAATATAGCGATCATTCGCTCCGTCAAAACCCCATTTCTTTGTTCCGTTATTTTGATCAAGTGCGATTAATGATCCATCATAGTCCCCAATCACAAGCAAACCATCACCAATAGCTGGGGCTGCATATACTTGCTTAGAGCGTTCCTCATCAGATGGATATCGCCACAGTAGACTGCCATTCTTCAAATCAACAGCAAAGGTTTGAGATCCATAGGAAAGATACCCTGTTTCCTCAAAAACGGTATACCCCGGCCAGCTAGATGCTGCACCTGCACCCGTACATCCAGTTAGAATGAGAAGCAGACTTGAAAAAATTACTATTGTTGAAATTATTTTTTGTTTCATATTTTATTGTTCCTTATAGATTTTATTTATGGTACAGGATCATACCCGCCAGGATTAAATGGGTTGCAGCGGAGAATTCTGTAAATCGCCATAAAAGCACCTTTTATAGCACCATATTTTTGCACAGCTTGAAAACCATAATGCGAGCAGGTAGGATAAAACCTGCAAGTATTATCAGGAAAGATGGGAGAAATAATTTTTTGGTAAAACCGGATCAAAACTAAAATGAAAAATTGCGGGAAATTAATGATTGTTACCTTAAATTTCCTTAATGATATCTCTTTCGAATAATCGTGTTTGATTAACATTTAATTATTTAGTGATGATAAGACCAGCTTTTGAGAGTAATACGCTGATCGCTTCCTGCAAATCATTATAACTTGCCTCTGCAATAGCAGTTCTAGCATAGAAAACCAAATCCCATCCTGATTTCATACTACTCCATGAATTAGCGACACAAGCTTTCATTCTTCTCTTTACAAGATTCCGAGTAACTGCGTTACCCACTGCTTTGCTTGCAACAAATGCAACTCGTGAATATTCCAGTTTATTTGGAATAAAACCAATGACAACGAATTTATGGTGTCTGGATTTGCCGTCCTTTTTAACACGACTAAAATCTCTTGTTTGTGTTAAATTAAAATTACGTTTCATTTGTTGACCCGTAATTCAACTCCATCGATTTAATTTAATAAAGAGCAATAATTCATTTACCAGCGGGTGTTTTTTGTGTGATTATTCTTTTTTACTGCTAAGCGATAACGCCCTTTTAGACGCCGCCTTTTCAACACGTTTCGTCCATCAGCTGATGACATGCGTTTTCTAAAACCATGTACTCTCAAACGATGTTTAACGCGGGGTTGATAAGTCCTTTTTGGCATAAATTTATTTACCTCTACCCATTAATTTAACTTTGTGATTATACCATAATGATAACCCAAGAAAATAACTTCCACAATCGAAAACTTATAACACGATGAAACCGTTAACCTTTATGAGATGATCTTTCCAAAAAGGCTGATTTCTTTAACCTCCTCGATATAAACATTTGTCACAGTATTCCGCAGATCTTCATATGCTACAGCGTTCACACGGAGATAGTTCCCCGTTAATCCACTTAGTAAGAAATTCCCGTTTCGGAGCTTCTCGGTTTTTTCCCATAACACAGATACGTTCTGATCTATAAATTTCTTCTGATATTCAGTTTCTGATTCAGAGATAACATGTCGCATTTGTTTGCTTCTGGATTTCTTTTCTTGTTCTGGAACATGGTGATCGAATTTTTCAGCCGCCGTGCCTGGTCTGGCAGAATATCTAAAAACATGCCCACCTGAAAAATTCATCTCTTTTACAAAAGATAAACTTTCTTGAAAATCTTTTTCTGTTTCTCCCGGGA